>Ga0129324_10000004_pt1 | contig 225053 bp, 223 predicted proteins | sample CPBDNA_7_FD_96879 | JGI IMG/M metagenome (GOLD analysis project Ga0129324, IMG submission 96879) | Freshwater to marine salinity gradient microbial communities from Chesapeake Bay, USA - CPBay_Spr_15_0.2_DNA | ecosystem: Environmental > Aquatic > Marine > Coastal | place: USA: Chesapeake Bay... | reverse complement strand
TTTGATTTCATCGGTCTGGCTACGCTTTGCAATATGTGGGGCGAATATGTTGAAGGCGTGAAAACAGGTGAACCGGTCAGTATGGCTCACATCACTCAGATGAGATTGTACTTGGTTGAATTCGGTATGACTCCAAGCAGTCGCAGTAAGGTACATGCTGGCGAGGGTGAAAAAGACAATAATCCCTGGGATGATTTTTGAATCATGTTGAAGCAGCCAGACACAATCTGAGCGGGCGAATACTGACAAGCGGATGCCATGGAGTCATAAATTCAGGAATATTGTGAACTTCCCGCCACTCTTAGTGACTAACTCTTGGTACAGCAAATGCTTCTCCCCAAAGCAGACCCCGGATCATTCCCCATGACCGGGGTTTTTTGTGTCTGAAAATAGACAAAACAGAGAATAAAACAGCCGGATTACTTCTACATCTTATGGCGACAAATTGGCTACACGTTGGGAAGTATTCTGCTTTTCCTTTGTTCCTTCCTTTATAAAGATATTCTTTGAGAATGTTACCCAGGGCGTTACCCAAACCCAAAATCTAGGCAATAAAAACGGGGGCTGTATCGCTACAATTCTTGTGGTTAAAACAGAGTTGCTGGAAAGGTAACGGAATATAAGAAACTGTTGGCTTACAAGGGTTACAGCAGGGTTACATTGTTTAATAAGAAATAGATAGAGATAATATAAGTTATTGTTTTATATGGTAGCTACGGGTGGACTTGAACCACCGACCCCAGCATTATGAATGCTGTGCTCTAACCAGCTGAGCTACGTAGCCATTTGACCTAAGAATAGGGGCGGGAATTTTCCCGAGTTTGGCCGGTTTTGTCAAGGTGCTTCTGACCTTTGGTTGTCAGCTATTCTAGGCTATTTCATGATCTCTGTAGTGTGTGTTCAGCCAGCATTGTGACAGCGCTTCGCCAGAGAGAAATGCTAGGTTTTTCTTGGCAAATATTTCTGGGCCCTGGACCTCCTCTACGTAGTGGTATCGTGCTGACATATTAGGATGAAGCGGATCAAATAACTCCTGTAATGACAGTATCTCGACTAGGTGATTTGTGGCTTCTTCTTTCAGATACATAATGATTTCCCTTAGGCCAGTTATTTATTCCTCAGGCCTTTTATTTATATAGCACACGATAGATAGCACCGGTGTAATCATCTGAGATATAGATACTGCCATCGAGGCCTTCTTCTATATCCACGGGACGCCCTATGACCCGTCCATCTGGCTGTAGAAAATGGCTGACAAAGTCTTCGCTAGTGATTTTCCCCTGTTTGTCCCAATGTAGAGCGATGACTTTATAGCCGTCGGGTTCGCTACGGTTCCATGAGCCATGCAGCGCGACCAGTGCTGTGCGTTGATATTTGTCTGGGCGGGAGGGGTGGCGGAGAAAGTGAATACCCAGCGGTGCATTGTGGGCGCGAAACCCAAAGCTGGGTGAAATGCTATGTTCGAGTAGTACTTCCTTGCCTTGGCCGTAGCTGGGATCTAGATCGCCAAAACCGTTGATGTAAGGCCAACCGTAGAAGCCTCCCTGTTCTATTTTATTGAGTTCGCAAGGAGGGAAGTTGTCTCCTAATAAGTCTCGACCATTGTCGGTGGCGTATAGGTTGTTATTCCATGGTGCCCAGTCAAACCCTACGCTGTTTCTTAGGCCTGAGGCGTAAATTTGGCCTTCAGTACCATCGGGAAGAAAGCGCATCATGGCGGCACGGCGGTTGTCGGTTTCCTCGCAGACATTGCAGCTGGAGCCCGCTGTTAGGTATAGCCAGCCATCGGGACCGAACCGGATTGTTTTGGTCCGGTGGCCACCACCTTCAGTGAGCCCTTTGATCACAGGCTCATAAGGGCCAAGGGCTTTTCTCTTACTCCAGTCCATGGCAACCCGGCCAACAGCATTACTTTCCGCAATATAGAGCCAGGTGGTTTTACCGTCGTCGTAGAGATCTATACCGTGGGGACGGTTTAGGTTGTTAATCACGGGGGTGGTTGAATCGGCCTGTCCATCACCATTTTCGTCACTCAGCAGGTAAACAGCGCCGGTACTTGGAGAGCTAACCAGTAGTTGTCCTGTTGGCGTGATTTTTAGCATTCTGGCTTTTGGCAGGTGGTCGGCAAATATCGATAGCTCAATCCCTTCGGCTGTGGTGAGTGCCGCTATTATGTTCTGTGTAGCGGATGGGCCGCCAGTTCCAGATAGTGAGTTGATGAGTACCCGATAGCTGCTAATTTGAAGGCCAGGAACAAACCGGACGGCCATGATTAGCAGTAGAGAGAGGATCAGTAAAATGAGAACGACCAGCTGTGCCAGTCTTACCGGTTTAGTCATGGCTTCATTATAGAAGCTATGTGGTAGAAGCTACATTGAAGACATTATGGGCCGAGTAATTCTCGGGGAAACAAGCCAGGTTGGTAGCTGCACTTGAGTGAGTTAGACGTTGAGCTGGCTAGAGGTGGGCGTTACACATTAAAACGGAAGTGGACGACGTCACCATCTTGGACAACATAGTCCTTGCCTTCCAGTCGCCATTTTCCTGCATCTTTGGCACCTTGTTCACCCTTGCCGGCAATAAAATCATCGTAAGCAATGACTTCGGCCCGAATAAAGCCTTTTTCAAAATCCGTATGAATTTTGCCGGCAGATTGTGGTGCTGTGGCGCCGATAGGTATTGTCCAGGCGCGCACTTCTTTAACACCAGCGGTGAAATAGGTTTGTAGACCTAACAGCGAATAACCGGCGCGGATAACGCGGTTTAGGCCCGGTTCTCCCATACCCATTTCCTGGAGAAATTCTAATTTTTCATCGTCATCCAGTTCGGCAATTTCGGCTTCAAGTTTGTTGCAGATGGGTACAACAACCGCATTTTCGGCTTCTGCAATGGACTGTACTGTTTCCAAGTATGGGTTGTTGTCGAAGCCATCTTCATCCACATTGGCGATGTACATGGTCGGCTTCAACGTCAGAAGGTTCAGGGATTTAATCGTTTTTAGTTCATCTTGGTCTAGATCCATCGAGCGCAGCGGTTTGGCTTCATTGAGGTGTGGCTGTATTTTTTCCAGTACCACTTTTAAGGCGATGGCATCTTTATCCTGACCTTTGGCAGCTTTGGCTACCCGTTGTAAGGCTCTGTCTACCGTTTCCAGGTCGGACAGCGCCAGTTCGGTATTAATGACCTCAATATCGGAGGCTGGATCAATTTTCCCTTCAACGTGAACCACGTTGTCATCATCAAAACAGCGAACCACATGAGCAATGGCATCGGTTTCTCGGATATTGGTAAGAAATTGGTTGCCAAGACCTTCTCCTTTGGACGCGCCTGCGACTAATCCTGCAATATCCACAAATTCCATGGTGGTAGGCACAACCCGCTCGGGCTTGACGATGTCAGATAAGCTGTCCTGGCGAGGGTCCGGAATGGGTACGATCCCGGTATTGGGTTCAATGGTACAGAAAGGAAAGTTTGCTGCATCAATACCAGCTTTGGTCAGGGCGTTGAAGAGCGTAGATTTTCCTACATTGGGGAGGCCGACTATACCGCAGTTAAAACCCATGGCTTAATTTCTCATTTGTCTGTTTTTTTGCTTAGTAAATAGCGTTAGTTACTATTGCGTATGCAGTTCTTTCATGGCGCTATTCCACTGGCCCACCACGGTGAGTGGTACGACGCGAATAGCATCATCGATACTTTGGCTAATCAGTTGTTGCTCACTTTGGGACGCTTTGCGAAGTACGAAATTGACGACGTCGCTGGCGTGACCCGGGTGGCCAATTCCGATACGTAGACGAGCAAAGTTACGGTTATTGGCCAATGCTTGGATGGAGTCTCTCAAGCCGTTGTGTCCGCCGTGTCCTCCTCCCATTTTGAGTCGAGCGGTCCCAGGGTTGAGGTCGAGCTCATCATGTGCCACTAGGATTGCCTCAGCAGGGATTTGGTAAAATCCAGCCATGGCGGCCACAGCTTTACCACTGCGATTCATATAGGTATCAGGTACCAGTAACCAGACCTGTTGACCATCAATGGTCGCTCGTCCTGTGGCACCAAAAAATTTGTTTTCTTGTTTTAGCTGGATGCCGCAATGTTGGGCTAGGGCTAAAACAAAATCGGCCCCGGCATTGTGACGGGTTTGTTCATATTGAGGGCCTGGGTTTCCCAGACCGACAATAAGTTGAACAGGTGTCTCCAATGTCGGGGGCCTCTTTGGTAGAAGGGGGCTAGGGAGTATTACTCGCTGCCGTTCTCTTCTTCGTCTTCAGCAGCCGGGGCTTCGTCAGTGACGTCAGTTTCTTCTTCTACTACAGCCTTAGGCTTGTTGATAGTAAAGATTGGTAGATCGTGGCTTTCGCCATGGCTTAGAGCAACACTCTCAACGCCTTCGGGCAGTACGATATCAGAAATATGCAGAATTTGACCTATTTCTACTGCTGCGACATCTACCTCGAGATACTCAGGCAGATTTGCTGGCAGACAGCTGATATCCAGTTCCGTCATATTGTGCGAGAGAAGACCTCCACCCAACTTGACGCCAACACAGTTATCTTCGTTGATAAAGTGCAGCGGTACTTTAGTCTGAAGCTTTTGAGTCTTGCTTACGCGCAAAAAATCAGCATGCAAGATGACAGGCTTGGCTGGGTGACGCTGGAGATCTTTCAGAATGACGTCTTCAGATTTGCCATCCACATCCAGAGTGATAATGTGCGAATAGAACGCTTCATTGGCCAGTGCTTTATCAAATTCATTTTGAGAAAGACTGATACTTTGTGGTGCGCTCTTACCGCCATAAATGATGGCGGGCACTTCTTTGTCCAAACGACGTAGGCGGCGGCTCGCACCTTTCCCCATGTCGTTCCGGACCTTTACGTTCAATTTAAAATCATTGGACATTGCCTTGACTCCTGATTATTCCCAAATCAATCCGCGACCAGAACTGAGGAGGGGTATTTAAATAGCCCTTAAATTGGGCGGTTAGTTATCCAATACGATGTTTGATCAAGCTATTTGAATTCAAATAGGGTTTAGTCAAACATAGCACTGATGGATTCTTCATTACTGACTCGGCGCATTGCCTCTGCCAACATTTGGCCCAGACTCAGGACCCTAATATATTGACTATTTCGTGCAGCTTCACTCAGCGGGATACTGTTGGTGACGACCATGGTATCCAGTGCGGAGTGTTCAATGTTTTCAATAGCCTTCCCAGACAGTACTGGGTGAGTGCAGTAGGCGACGACTTTCTCGGCACCGCTCTCCTTCAGTGCATCAGCAGCTTTGCACAGTGTGCCAGCGGTATCGACGATGTCATCCATTAGGATACAGGTTCGACCTTCTACGTCACCGATAAGGTTCATGACTTCAATCTGATTGGCTTCGGGGCGACGCTTGTCGATAATAGCCAGATCAGTATTCAGTTGTTTTGCCATGGCGCGCGCACGAACCACACCACCGATGTCGGGGGATACTACCGTTGGATTTTGGTAGTTTTGGCGCTGCACATCAGCGAGCAATACTGGCAGGCCGTAGACATTGTCCACAGCGCAGTCAAAAAAGCCCTGGATTTGTTCGGCATGCAGATCAACGGTCATCACACGATCGACACCAACATTGTTAATCATGTCCGCTACAACCTTGGCACTGATAGGCACTCGTATGGAGCGTACTCGACGATCCTGGCGAGCGTAGCCAAAGTAGGGGATTACGGCTGTAATACGACCGGCTGAGGCGCGACGCAGTGCATCGACCATCAAAATCAGTTCCATCAGGTTTTTGTGAGTGGGCGCGCAGGTGGGCTGTACAACAAATACATCCCGGCCACGCACATTTTCACGAATCTCGATATTGATCTCACCGTCGGAGAACTGGGATACCAGTGCATCGCCTAACGGAAAGCCGAGAAAGCGGGCGATTTCATTTGCTAGCTCCGGGTTAGCGTTTCCGGAGAAAACCATCAAGTTAGCCACAACATTTTCCTGATCAGGGGTGTGATTTTTCTCCGGACTTCCAGAGGAATATGGCTGGGGTGGGAGGACTCGAACCTCCGAATGGCGGCATCAAAAGCCGCTGCCTTAACCGCTTGGCCACACCCCAGTAATTACTTAGTTAGACGGTAGGCTCTGCAACAGCGGGGATGTGTTAATCCCTTTGGCTGTAAAGCCTTGCCACGGTGCCGGCATTTGTTCAAGTACTGACTTTGCATCAGCCTCCGACGCAAAGCGGGCAAAGAGGCAGGCACCTGTTCCCGTCAATCGAGTTTCGGCGAATTGAGCTAGCCATTGGCGGGCTCTTTTTACCTCAGGATAAAGTGCCTCAACCACTGTTTGACAGTCGTTTTGGCTACCCTGCTCGAGAAAGGCGCGTATTTTGATCGGATGAGTGTTTCTTGTCAAACCCTGATGGGCAAAAACTTCTGTGGTGGAGACCTGAATATTGGGGATCAGAATCAGGTACCAGTAACTTGGTATTTCTACAGGAGTAAGTTGATCGCCAATCCCTTCTGCCCAAGCAGTGTGACCAAGTACAAAAACAGGCACATCCGCACCTAACTGAGAGGCCATCTCCAGTAGTACTTCATGAGGTAATTCCAGCTGCCATAGGGTATTGAGCCCCAGTAATGTGGTGGCCGCGTCACTGCTGCCTCCGCCTAACCCTCCACCCATTGGCAGGTGCTTGTGCAGGTAAATATCTGCGCCTAGTGTGCACCCGCTGTACTGTTGTAGTGTTCGAGCTGCGCGGTAAACCAAATTTTCTTCTGTGGGCATACCAGATATTGATGGGGAAAGGTGAATTTCACCATCATGATTAATGGCAAAGTCCAGTTGGTCGCCATAATCAAGTAATTGAAAGAGGGTTTGCAGATTGTGATAGCCATCCGCACGGCGGCCCGTGATATGCAGAAACAGATTGATTTTTGCTGGAGCGGGAAGGGTCAATTTCATTGGTGAGCCTCGCCAGGCTGCCAGTGTTTGATGACCAAAGTGAAACTGTAGTCGCCTCGCTGGCCTTTTATTTTACCTGGTAATAGCCAGCCGCTTGTTTGTTGATAACCCGAAAACTGTAATGTCCAGCTGGATTGTTCCAGGTGGGCTAAGGTGCCATCTTGATTATGGCTCTGGTTGTCTGTGGGTGATGCGGGGGAAGGAATGCCTCGCACCCAAAATTGCAATTGCTCAACAGGCCATTGCCAGCCGAATAATTCTTCGGTGAGCGCGGCGGGTGATTGAGCCGACAGGTTGTCATGACCTGCTCGTTGCAATTCAGCATAATGATTATTCCCCGCAATACGGGTTGCTCCTGCCCCAAAGGGACCATTTAGTGTTACCTCAAACGTATCTTCTTGCTGCTGCCAGCTGACCCAGGCACTGCCTCCATCATGGTTATCGCGGTAACCCAGTTTCCCATCGAGCAGCCAATGATCCAGCCGCTGTAGCTGCTGGAGATGTTGATCCCAATCTATGACAGTTGTGGGGTGAGATACCTGTGTAGAGCAAGCGGTAACGAGAGCGATGAGTAATAGTGAGAGTATTAATCGCACTAGGCTATTCCGTTTGTAGACGCTTCATGGTCTGGCGAATAGTTTCATTGTCCGGGTCATGTTCAAGAATAGTCTGCCAAACCGATGTGGCCTCTTCATGCTGTCCGGTGACCCATAAAACTTCACCAAGGTGTGAGGCAACCTCGGGGTCGGGTAATTTCTCCATAGCAATACGCAGGTGCCGAAGGGCGTCCTCATAGTTCCCCAGTTGGTAGAGCACCCACCCGAGACTATCAATGGTGGCGGGGTCGCTTGGATTTAATTCAAGTGCTCTTAGGATTAGCTCATGTGCTTCTTCATAACGATCAGTATGCACCGTCAAGGTATAGCCCAGCGCATTGAGCGCCATAGCATTGTCTGAGTCTTGTTCTAGAATGGCACGAAGATCCTGCTCAGAGCTGGCATAGTCCCGCTTTTTTTCACTTAGCATAGATCGTGTGTAACGTAGTGGTATGTTGTTAGGTTCTTGAAGAATTGCCTCGCTGAGTAAGTGGTAGGCATCATCCAATTGCTGTTGTTTTGCCAGTAGTTCAGATTCAATTTGGTACAGTGAAGCCGCATCTGAGGGGTTGCTCAGGCGTAGTTTTTGTAGGTAAAGGCGGGCATCTTTCAGCTGGCCGTGGCTAACCATAAACTGACTGAGACGAGCTGCTGCGGGCAGAAATTTAGGCCCTGCTTGCACGTGCCGATAGTGTAGAAGGACGGCTTCAATAGCATTGTCCCGCTCTGCCATGGTGCCTAACTCAAAGTGGGCAGAGGACGCCGTGCTTGGATATCTGGTCAGTTCAAAAAACAGTTGTTGAGCCTCAATACGCAGCCCAAGCCCTCTGCTGGCTAGGGCTAGCGTGTAGATCAGGTCAGGGTCGTTAGGGTATTGTTCTACCAGCTGTGTGAGTTGGTGATGTGCCCCCTCTAAATCATTTTCAGCCAGGAATCGAGCATGCTGAAGTCGTAAGCGTTTGCTGTCAGGGATGTTGAGTAGTGATTGTTCTAGAAATGCTGATGCCTCGTCCTTTTTGCCTATTTGGTGGAGCAGCTGAGCCTGCAGCATGATGGCTGGTTCGTGGGAGGGCTCTTTTTGTAGTAGTTGATTGACGGTCTCTATGGCTGCGGGCAGCTGCCCTTGTTGGCGCAGCAACATTGCCTTGGTCAGTACTAGAGTTCTATCGCCTGGCAATTGGGCTTCAAGCCGAGGGTACTCCTGTAATAGGGTTTCCCGTTGTTTATCAGTGGCCCGGTTGGCGGAGATGATCAGCGTCATTAGGGGCTCGTTGTTTCCCTGTAACAAAGCAAACTCAGCATGAGGCAATGCCTCGATGTAACGACCATCCCGGCTAAGGGATAATGACGCCATGCTATGTGCATCCAAGTTTTCAGGCTCCACCTCGCTCCACAGTAGCGACATTTCTAATAGTGCGGCCCTGTTTTCGAGGTAGGCGGCGATACGAGTGGCTCTGCTCACAACACCCGGATCTCCGGTCTTCCTGGCTTGGACGAGGTATTTTTCCAATGATAGGCCGAGATTGTTTCTGATTCCTGCCAGTTCACCCACCAATAAGTCATAAAGACTCTCGGTTGAAAACGGGCGAATGGGATATTCCAATTCAGCTTCTTCGATCTCAGGTGCGTCAACTTTAAGTGTTTCAGCTTTGGATGTGGCGGTGCCTGTACTGGCTACGGTATCTACAGGTTGATTGGCGCAGCCGTAGATTAATAGGGTGAAAAATACCAATGTTAGCAGTGTAAGACAGGGGTTTTTCATAGAGGCGCTTATTTACATCGTACCGTTATAGCTTATTGCAGCATTGTAGCTAAATACTACGACAATAACGAAAGCGGTATGTTGTATTTTGGTCGTTGTTTAATTCCCCTTGTCTTTGAACCCGGAGAACCGGACAATTACCAGTTCATCTTCAAGCTCATAATTCATGGCCATTTTTGCCCTAGGAATTAATCACCGCACTGCTTCTCTCGATATTCGAGAGAAGGCTGCCTTTGCCCCTGAACAAATGGTGGAGGCATTGCGGCAGTTGGGTGAGGTTGCTGGTATTAGTGAGGTGGCCATTCTTTCCACTTGTAACCGTACGGAAATATACGGGGCTAACGGTAACCCAGAGCACGTACTGGATTGGTTGGCCGAATACCATCAAATATCTCGATTGGCTTTAGATGAATGCCACTATATCCATCAAAAAGAAGATGCTGCGCGCCACATAATGAAGGTGGCCAGCGGCCTTGATTCCATGATTTTGGGTGAGCCGCAAATATTGGGTCAGCTGAAATCTGCCTATGCCGTGGCGAGAGAGGCTGGCAAAGTATCTACTCATCTTAACCAGCTTTTTCAGCAGGCATTTTTTATTGCAAAGCGAGTTCGCACTGAGACCGCTATTGGTCAGAATCCAGTATCAGTAGCTTATGCAGCGGTAAATCTGTCGCAGCAAATCTTTTCTGACCTGAGGGACGTTCATGCACTTCTTATCGGTGCGGGTGAAACGATTGAATTAGTGGCAAGGCATTTGCTAGACAAGCAAATAGGTGGCATAACCGTTGCCAATCGAACCCTGAGTCGGGCGCAGGATCTTGCCCAGCAATTCGGCGCCCAAGCCATTTTACTGTCGGAAATCCCCGAGTTCCTCTCAGGAGCTGATATGGTGATTTCCTCTACAGCCAGCCAGCTGCCGATTCTCGGTAAGGGGGCGGTGGAGTCCGCCCTCAAGCAACGCAAGCGCAAACCTATGTTTATGGTGGATATTGCGGTTCCACGGGATATTGAGCCTGAAGTGGCGAAGTTACAGGATGTCTACCTCTATACCGTGGATGATCTTCAGGAGGTTATTCTGGAAAATATGCGCTCCCGAGAGGACGCTGCCAGTAAGGCTGAAGACATTATTGAGGAGGGCGTGCTTGCTTGGCAGAGTCAATTACAAGCGCTGGACGTGGTAGATACCATTCGCGCCTTCCGCAGCAGCGTGGAAGAAACCCGCGACCTTGAGATAGAAAAGGCACTATTGTCTTTGCATTCAGGCCAAGATCCGGAACTGGTGCTAAAAAGCTTGGCGCGGAATTTAACGAACAAACTCTTGCATACCCCGACCGCCCGACTAAAGCTTGCTGGGGAGCAGGGACGAAAAGAGCATATTCACTTGGCCCATGACCTTTTCGGTTTAAAAAAGCCTGATGAAGATAGTTCGAGTAAATAGTTCAAGTAAATAGTTCAAGTAAAAAGTTCAGATAAATAACTTAGATAAATCGTTCAGATAAATTAAAGAGTATTAATGAAAGCATCTATTCTGGAAAAATTACAGATTTTGTCCGATCGACAAGAAGAGGTCGCCGCACTGTTGAGTGACCCCGACGTTATTGGTGACCAGAACCGCTTTCGTGATCTATCGAAGGAGTATGCTGAGCTGGAGCCGGTGGTGAAAACCTATGCCGATTACATTCGGGTTCAGGAGGCTATTTCTGACGCCAAATTACTGCTCAAAGATGCTGATGCTGATATGAGAGAAATGGCGCAGGAGGAGATGAAGGACGGCGAAGACCAATTAGAAAAACTTGAAACTGAACTCCAAAGACTGCTACTACCTAAAGATCCCAACGATGAAAAAAACATCTTTCTTGAAATTCGAGCAGGAACGGGTGGAGATGAGGCGGCGATTTTCTCCGGAGATTTATTTCGGATGTACAGTAAATACGCAGAAAGCCAGCGTTGGAAAGTAGAAATCATCAGTGAAAGTCTCGGTGATCATGGAGGCTACAAGGAAATTATCAGCCGAATTGTGGGCCAGGGGGTGTATTCCCGGCTGAAATTTGAATCCGGTGCCCACAGAGTACAGCGGGTGCCAGAGACTGAATCTCAGGGGCGGGTTCACACCTCTGCTTGTACGGTAGCAGTTATGCCGGAGGCGGATGAGCTGGATGAGATAAATATCAATAAAGGTGACCTTCGGGTAGATACCTTCCGTGCGTCAGGTTCGGGTGGTCAGCACGTTAACAAGACCGATTCAGCCATTCGCCTCACACACCTGCCCACGGGCCTTGTTGTTGAATGCCAGGATGAGCGTTCACAGCACAAGAATCGGGCTAGGGCGATGTCTTTGTTGGCAGCACGATTGAAGAATGCTCAAGAGGCGGTGGCAGCTAAAAGTATTGCTGAGGAGCGCCGCTCTCTGGTCGGTAGCGGTGATCGATCGGAGCGAATTCGTACCTATAACTATCCCCAGGGTCGCGTTACCGACCACCGCATCAATCTTACTCTGTACAAGCTGGGAGAGGTGATGGAGGGACAGTTGGCCGAGGTGGTTCAGCCATTGATCAATGAGCATCAGGCGGAGCAGTTGGCCGCATTGTCGAGCTAACTCTCTGTGTCCATTACCCCTGAGTCCGTTATTCCAGTGCCAGTTTCCCTATCCGGGGTTCTAAAGCGTAGCAAGGAGCTTGAGACGGTCAGTGATACCTCCCGACTGGACACCGAACTGTTGCTCAGTCATGTATTGAAAAAAAATCGTGCGTTCCTTTATACCTGGCCAGAGCAGCAACTCAGTGCCGACGAACAAACTGCATTTCAGGCATTGTTTAACCGTCGCATAAAAGGTGAGCCGATTGCTCATCTCATTGGCACTCGAGAATTTTGGTCTCTCTCGCTTAACGTATCACCGGCAACACTCATCCCAAGGCCAGAAACAGAACTGCTTGTTGAGCTTGCCCTTGAATTACCATTGACCGAGCAAGCGACAGTACTGGATCTTGGCACGGGAACGGGAGCGATTGCGCTTGCTCTCGCCAGTGAAAAACCCCTCTGGCGTATTTGTGCCATTGATACGGTGGTAGAAGCTGTGGCATTGGCCGAAAGAAACCGACAACAACATGGCTTTGAGAATGTTCGGGTCTTTCGGAGCGATTGGTTTTCTGAGCTTGGGGAGCAGCAGTTTGATCTTGTTGTCAGTAACCCGCCTTATATCGACGCTAATGACGAGCACCTCCAGCAAGGCGATGTTCGGTTTGAGCCAGGTTCAGCATTAGTGGCAAGTGAGCTGGGCCTCTCGGACCTCCATGCCATTGTTACAGGCGCCGGGTTACACTTGAAATCAGGTGGCTGGTTGATTTTGGAGCACGGCTATGAACAGGGTGATGGGATTCGCCAAATAATGTCGAAAGCCGGGTTTAGTGAGGTTGTAACACACGTTGATCTTGCTGGGTTGGATCGGGCAACTATTTGTTGTAAAACTTAGGTGTTGTTGCAAAGCCTAGCCATTTTTATTTTGGTGCCGATTATTTAAGTACTACTTATTTGAGTTCCTGGTATTGGCCACAGTGAAAGATTAGTGGGGCCATCGGTATTGAAGAAAAGTCTAAGACTCGGCCGATCAGAATGGTGTGATCCCCGCCGGGATACCGGTGTTCCATTTCACACTGGAAAACGCTGGCACAATCATTGAGTAATGGCACGCCGTTAATGCCAGGATACCATGGGATTTGATCAAACTTATTCTCTTCCGTGCCAGAAAAAAGCTGGGATATGGATTGCTGGCCACTGTGAAGAATATTCACGGCAAAGTGATTCGTTTTTTCAAACAAGCCGAATAGTCTCGACTCCCGTCCAACACACCAGGATATTAGTGGTGGATCAAGTGACACCGAAGAAAAACTGTTGGCGGTCATACCCTCGGGCTCACCATGTTCATTGATGGCGGTGACTACAGTGATACCGGTGGCAAAGTTACCCATGGCATTGCGCAGGGCGCGGACGTGATCATCAGTCATTAGTTTGTCTCAAGGGTTTTTTGGATACCTGTTGTTTAGGGTGTCGGTCGGTTAGACGGCAGTAGAGTAACCTAATAGTTGTCAGGATAAAAATAACTTACTCTTGAAAGCAGAGGGCATGATAACGCCAGACTTTGAGGTTGTCGGACCAAAAATCGGCAGAGAGGCCTGCTTTTAGTTTTAGTTGTTCCATAAACTGGGCCTTATCAGGTATTGAGCTCCACACAGTGGGTAGGAATGTGGCACGGTGGCGGCCCATCTCAATGATTAGACCATCCTCGTCAGGCTTTAGTTGCGATAGCAGGTCTGCTTCGCTAGAAAATGACAAGGGTGTTGGCTCTGTTAGGGCTGACACCTCGATGCGTAGCTCTGCGACTTCTTCTCTGGTGACGGCTGGGAAGCGGGGGTCTTCGAAGGCGGAAGCCGCAGCATGATGCACCACATCCATCACCAATGGTTGGGAGGCCTCTAACGCGCCGATACAACCACGCAATTTATCTTTTTTCCTGAGGGTCACAAAACTGCTAGCTTGTTGTTGCAGAGCAGGACTGAAAGCGGCTTCATCTATTTGTAAATCACGCTCAAATAAAAGCCTGACTTGAATGCTCTCTCGGGCCAATGAAAGTAATTTTTGCTGATCTTCATCCGATAATTCAATAAATGGCATAAGCTCCGTATCCCACGACACGATCCCTGTCACCGGCGGTGTCTCCGGAGTTTCGTAGATCAAGCGTTTTAATTGTCATCCGTTCATTTTTGGCCAATGCCAGTAAGCCGTTCACAGCACTGCATCCGCAGGCTTGTGAGCCCATGATCCGGCAATCCAACTGCTCGATCAGAGCTGTGGTCTTCCGATCAATGTGTTGGGCTTCCTGATAGGGGTGATAATGGCTGAGATCAGAGCTGATCACAACCAGCGTTTCATCACCACCCCAGACACAGCGCAATACCTCTGCTACGAGGTCAGAGCTAGCGTTGCCAACAACCAGAGGGAGCAAAGTAAAGTCATCAATCATTCGTTGCAGAAAAGGTAGTTGTACTTCCAGGCTATGCTCAAATTGGTGGGCCTCATCCCGGATATTGATCAGTGACATTTTCAATAGCGCAGCGATCCCATCGCGATCTACAGGGATCTCTCCCAAGGGGGTGCTAAAAACCTGGGCTGATGGTGCAGCCAGTCCCCTTAGAGGGACTCGGTGGGATGGGCCGAGCAAAACTACCCGGGTCAGCTTGGATGAAATGGGTTGAAGTAACCGGTAGGCACTGGCGGCAATAGCGCCTGAGTAGAGATACCCGGCATGGGGGACAATCAATGCTTTGGGTATAAAGTCAGGCCCGCTAGCTGCTTGTAGAAACCCATCCACCTGTTCTTGCAATATTTGAGGGTTATCCGGATAAAACATACCCGCAACAGCGGGTTTTCTCTTCAGCATTTGGATCTCTGCCATGTTGAAATGGTCTATAATTATATAGTGCTTTTGGTATTAATTTGAAAGCCGGCACAAAGCATTCCAAGAGAGGTTTATGACTGTATTGCCACCGGCCACACATCCGACCCAGTATTGGCACTCACTCGATGATGGCCGGATTCAGTGTGATGTTTGTCCCCGAGAGTGCAAGTTACGCGAGGGGCAGCGGGGGTTGTGTTATGTGAGAGGCCGTGAGGGTGCCGAAATTGTGCTCTACAGTTATGGCCGCTCAAGTGGTTTTTGTGTGGACCCCATCGAAAAAAAACCACTCAATCATTTTCTGCCGGGCAGTTCGGTATTGTCATTTGGTACAGCAGGATGCAATTTAGCCTGCAAGTTTTGTCAGAACTGGGATATGAGTAAATCACGGGAGATGGATACTCTGGCAGATACTGCGATGCCTATCAGATTAGCAGAGACGGCGGTTGAGTTGGGCTGTCAAAGTATTGCATTTACCTACAATGACCCAGTGATTTTTTTGGAGTATGCCGTTGATGTGGCGAAAGCCTGTCGTGACCGTGGCATTAAAAGTGTGGCCGTCAGTGCAGGCTATATTCATGAAGCGCCGCGTCGCGAATTCTTTCAATACATGGATGCCGCCAATATTGACCTCAAGGCATTTACGGAATCTTTTTACAAAAAAATCTGCGGTGGAGAGCTGAAAAATGTGTTGGAAACGCTTCAATATATCGTGCATGAAACAAATGTTTGGCTAGAGTTAACGACTCTGGTTATTCCCGGAGAGAATGATTCGGATGCAGAGCTGGATGCCATGACGTCTTGGGTTGTGGAAAATCTGGGGCCAGACGTGCCGATGCATTTCTCTGCTTTCCATCCTGACTGGAAAATGCAGGATACACCCGCTACACCTCCAGAAACCTTGACCAGAGCTCGGAAAATTGCCATGCAAAACGGTGTGCATTACGCCTACACCGGTAATGTACATGACCGGTCAGGTGGCAGCACCTTTTGCCCTGTATGCCGGGAATTAATTATTGAGCGGGATTGGTATCAATTGGGTTTTTGGGGGTTGAATAATCATGGTTGTTGTCATGTTTGTGGCACTAGTATTGCGGGTGTGTTTGAAGCCACCCCGGGTGATTGGGGTTCACGTCGTGTGCCTATCAAACTGCTGTGTTAACTTCTTTTATAAAACTTTTTTACAAAACTGGGTCTAAACAATTAATACTTGATCGAGCAGTTAAGGGAGGGCAATGTTATTTGTTAACCCTTTTTTTCATTATCCCCTTTTCCACCAGTCTTTTTTCACCAGTGAATAAGAAAAAATAATAAGGATATCAGTATGAACGGTATTTCCGGAGTCTGTCACCAATTGCACCAACGAATTCGTTGTGGCTTGCGTTATTTTGAAGGTATCGCACCATTGTTGTTGAGGATTTTTCTAGCTCCCATCTTAATTAAAGCCGGATACGGCAAGTTACAACTGGGTGCGGAGGGCGTTGGGTTCTTTGAAAGGTTTACCGCGGATCCAAATGTCGTCGCCTTGTTTGGTAACCCCGATTGGGGGCTCGGCCTGCCAATGCCTGATTTATTGGCTCTAATGGCTGGCTGGTCAGAATTTTTGGGTGGGTGGTTCCTGTTGTTTGGTTTACTGACACGCTTGGTGAGTATTCCTTTGATGCTGACCATGGTTGTTGCCGCGACTACTGCGCATTGGGATAAGGGTTGGCATGCGCTGCCGGAGGCAAAGCTAACGGTACCTTGGGAATGGCGAACAGATCTAATCGATGATGCCTTGGACCGTAAAAGTCGGGCAGTGTCTATCCTTGAAGAGCACGGCAACATTGATTACCTGACGGAGGCGGGTTCATTTACCGTATTAAAAAATGGAATAGAGTTTGCCGCTACCTATTTCATTATGTTGCTTAGTCTCTTGTTTACAGGGGGTGGTCGCTTCACCAGTGTGGATTATTGGCTGGTTAGATCACTAAAAACTAAGGAATGACCTCTTAGCTAGGCGATGTGGTGATAGTTCTTACATTCGCCTTGTTCCGCATGATACAGGCCGTATTGCCGAGAGGGCCGCGGTTTTCTTGTCTCGTGCTATAATCTCGACCCTTTCTAGCCCATGGTCCGAGATCGGATCATCTTTACCGGCAATATTATGAGTGAGCAGAACAACCCAAACTCCAGTTCAAGTCCCAAAGATAATCAACAGAAGCAATCGGCTCGCCGTGGTCGTCGTCGCCGCGGTGGGGGTACTAAAGCAGTCGAAGCCACATGGGATTTGTCGCAGTTTGAGGTAGAGCCGGAAGTGGGTAAAACACGGTTTCACGACCTGGATTTACCCCTGCCACTGATGCAAGCCATTGCTGATCTGGGCTTTAAATACTGCTCGCCCATTCAGGCGCGTTCTCTTCCGTACACGTTGCGTGGCCACGATGTGGTGGGTAAAGCGCAGACGGGCACCGGTAAAACGGCCGCTTTTCTCTCGACTATTATTACTGAGTTGCTAACGAATCCTGTGGATGATGAGCACTTTGCTGGTGAAGCCCGTGCTTTGATTATTGCGCCAACCCGTGAGCTGGTTATGCAAATTGCGGAGGATGCTAAGGATCTTTGTAAATACACAGACTTGAAAGTACATACCTTAGTTGGCGGCATGGATTACGACAAACAAAAACGCCACTTACATGAAAGCCTCTGTGATATTTTGGTGGCAACGCCTGGGCGCTTGCTGGACTTTGCGGGTAGCCGTGATGTTTATCTGGATCGCACCGAAATACTAGTGCTTGATGAAGCGGACCGGATGCTGGACATGGGCTTTATCCCTCAAGTGCGCCGTATAGTCCGCTTGACACCTCACCGGGAAAACCGTCAGACGATGTTCTTTTCGGCGACCTTTACCCCTGAGGTAATGAACCTGGCTGAGCAGTGGACTATTAATCCTACCAGTGTAGAAATTGAGCCTGAAAATATTGCTACTGATACCGTTACCCAGAAAGTGTTTATCACCTCAAAGGATGAAAAATTTCAACTGCTGTACAACATCATCAATCAGGATGAAGTGGAAAGCGTGATCGTTTTTGCTAATCGTCGTGATCAGTGTCGTCGACTTCAGGAAAAACTGAAGGGGAAAGGGTTCAGTGTTGGACTACTGTCTGGTGAGGTGCCCCAAGGTAAGCGGGTTAGAACCTTGGAAGATTTCAAATCCGGTAAATTGAAGGTGCTAGTAGCTACCGATGTGGCGGGTCGAGGTATCCATATCGATGGCATCAGTCATGTGGTGAATTACACTTTGCCAGAAGAGTCGGAAGATTATGTACACCGTATAGGTCGTACAGGGCGTGCAGGAAAAAGTGGAATTTCTATCAGTTTTGCCTGTGAGGATGATGCCTTTTTGTTGGAGCCGATTCAGGAATTACTGGGTAGGAAACTGAACTGTGAACAGCCGGATGAGACCTTGCTACAGAGGTAGAGTAGAAGACGTTAGGTTGATAGTAGAAAAGACGATACCGCTCAGTTAGGGGTCGACCTGTCCTGGGTTGACCCCATACGTTCTAGCCAAAATGAAGTGGCGCCGATTACCGATGCGGGCATAGTGAATAGATTCAAAATTGGTACGGTGGAGGCGATCAATACGCTACCGCCAAAACTGAGTGAAACTAAGCGGCGCCGCCTTAATTCTTCTTGTAATTGACTAAAGCTAACTTGATGGTTATCTGCTGGATAGTCCAGATATTGGAGTGCAAGTGACCAAGCTCCCCAGCAAAAAGCAATGGTTGGCCCCAGTAAATTTAAGACGGGTATAAACGAGAGTGTCAGTGTTAATAGCAGCACGCCGATAATTCTTGGCAAAAAATACCCCAGTTTAATGAACTCCCGTTTTACCGATCGCCCTGCTAGTGCTAAAGCTTGTTTTACTGTCATCTTGCTTGAGCGATCATTGCCTGTCAGTACGGCTTCTACTCGCTCGGTTAATGGCCCGTAGAAAGGTGATGCTAGAATATTTCCCAGGATGGCAAAGCTATAGCCGTAGACTAAAAAGAGAAAGCCACAAAAAAGGATCCAAAAAAGCCAGGTAATAAAGCTGAGCCAGTCGGGAATTTTATCGATCATCCAGTTTAATAACGTACCGAATTGTTCTATGGCAATCCACGTCAGACCAATAAACAGAAAAATATTGATGAGTAATGGTGCAATGACAAGCCAGCGAATTCTAGGGTGGTTGAGGAGCCGTAATCCCTGAAATAAATATCCAGGGCCACTTTGAAGAGGCTGTGCCATTAGGTATCCTTAATTCAGTATGGGAAATTAGCTCTTAATATCATGTTATTGTAAGATTTTGGGCCTAGAGTTAACAAATAGGGATTTACTTTTTTAACGGAGAATATGAATGAAAACGTTATTTAAGATTTTAGCTGGCTTGGTGGTAGTGGTGGTGATTGTATTAATCGTCGGCGTACTCAACCTTGATAAAGGCATTAAGGCGGTTGTAGAAAAAGTAGGACCTGAGCTGACTAAATCGAGTGTAACACTGCGTGATGTGGACTTATCGTTAACCTCAGGAGAGGGTAGTCTCCGTGGTCTGGTGGTGGGTAATCCAGCCGGTTTTGCTACACCAACGGCATTTTCACTAGGTGATATTTCTCTGGCTGTTGAGCCAAAATCGCTGACTACTGACACCATTGTGATCAATAGTATTCGTATTATTGCCCCTGAAATTACCTATGAATCTGGAAAGGGTGGCACCAACCTCGATCAATTGCAAAAAAATGTTGAGCAGGCGCTGGGTTCTAGCAGTGATAGTGCTACATCTGAAGAGGGGGGTGATGAAGCCGCAGCCAAGAAATTGATTATTAAGGATTTGAAGATCACGGGCGGTAAAATTAGTTACAGTAATGCTCTGTTGGGAGGCAAGCCTATGAGTTTGGCACTGCCAGCTATTCACCTTGTCGGTATCGGAGAAAAATCCGGCGGAGCTACTGCCGGTGAAGTGGTCAATCAGATGCTTGCCTCTATTAATAAAAGTGCATCAACTGCTGTGATTAATTCAGGCGCGCTGAAAGATGCGGGTGATCAGCTCAAGAAACAAGCAGAAGAGAAATTGGGTGGATGGAAAGGCGTGTTTAAGAGAGACTGATTTTGTTGTGAGCTGTTGTATTGAAATCTGCCCGATAATAGAGACTGTCCGGCTTTCTGCCGGGCGGTCTCATATCCACACCGATTAACTATTCTTTAAACCCCGCTCCATTATTTCTAGAGAGTTTTACCCTGGCGAATAGGATTAAACCGATTTTCACGGGATTTTGTATATCCTAAAAAATGGGCCGCCTTAAAGATTATCCCGTCTTTTTCCAACGATCTCGCCCAGCCGGTGTCCATAGTAAACAGTGGGCGCAAATCCAGGCTAGGTAGAGAGGGGATCGAGTCATGAACCTTGTGAAACAGAGGCATGCCGGGTTACAGCAATCACCCTCTGGGGTGATTGTCACATTATTGCTGGTGTTATTTTTCCCTTTGGTAGCCAGCTCTCCTGTGGAAAGAAATGGTTTTATTATTAGTGAACCGCTGATTCCAATTAACGAGATCTATGGTGGTGGCCCACCTAGAGATGGCATTCCTTCCTTGGATTATCCAAAGTTTATTAGTGCCTCAGGGGCTGAATTTCTCTCGCCAGATGACAAATTGTTAGGTATAGATTTCAATGGTGTGCAAAAAGCATTTCCCATTGGCATTCTGGATTATCACGAATTGGTCAACGACACATTCAATGGCCAGCCAGTTACCGTAAGTTATTGCCCTCTCTGCGGTACCGGTATGGTATTTAATCCCATGGTGAAAGGGGATCAGCTAGAGTTCGGGGTTTCGGGACTTCTCTATAATAATGATTTACTGATGTATGACCGCAATACGAATTCACTGTGGTCTCAAATGGAGGGCAGAGCAATTAGTGGCCCCTTAAAAGGAGCTCGTCTCGAGCGCCTTCCGGTAGAGCACACCACTTGGCGAACATGGCGTGAGCGTCATCCCAGTACGCTCGTTTTATCCGGTGATACAGGGTTTTATCGTAATTATGGAGCCAGTCCTTATCCTGCCTATAACAAAAGCCGAAGAATTCTATTTCCACTATCGAATTATGATAAACGTTATCATCCAAAGGAGATGGTTATTGGCGTAGAATTCAGAAATGTAAGCAAAGCCTACCCTTTTGCGGAACTGGCCCATGGAAAAACGCCATTTACGGACACTGTTAATGGGGAAGTGTTGAGTATTGAATATAACGCAGAAAGCCGCAGTGCGCGAGTTATTGATGATAAGGGCAAGGTTCTTGCTGCAGTGACGGCTTACTGGTTTGCCTGGATGGCCTTTCACCCAAACAGCGAGGTTTATATCTTCGAAGACAGTAGAGCTGCAGAGTAGTCGTACCTACGTGCGGAAACCCTATTAATCACGCTGTATCCAGACTGGCTGGTGTCAGCTCATTGGACTTGCTTAGTTGGCCCTGTTATAGTCGCCGCCCGTGGTGCCCATCGGTCGGCACCCTTTATGTTCTAAGTAGTGTTCTTGGTAGTTTCCTTTCGATATTTCCAGACGCCCTATTTAATTATTTCCAGCCTTAGACCGTCGTTATGCCAAGCGCATAGAGTAGGCTGGTTCTGGAGTTCTATTTTTTATGTTGTTTACTGATCTCGGCCTTTCGGCCGAATTACTTCGTGCTGTGTCCGAACAGGGCTACACCGAACCTACACCTATACAAGCCAAAGCTATCCCCACCGTACTTGAGGGTCTTGATGTCTTGGCCGGTGCGCAGACGGGTACTGGTAAAACCGCTGGTTTTACCTTGCCATTATTGCAGCGGCTGAGTGCGCAAAAGCCAGCTAATGGTTATCGCCCAGTCCGAGCCTTGGTTCTCACCCCCACTCGAGAGTTAGCTGCTCAAGTGGGTGAAAGCGTTGCAACCTATGGCAAATACTTGCCTATGCGGTCTGCAGTTATTTTTGGTGGCGTTAAAATCAATCCACAGATAGCGACCCTAAGAAAGGGCGTTGATATTCTCGTTGCTACACCTGGGCGTCTTTTAGATCATGTGGGTCAAAAAACCTTGGATCTGTCTCAAGTAGAGATTTTGGTGCTGGATGAAGCAGACCGGATGTTGGATATGGGTTTTATCCATGACATTCGCAAAGTGTTAGCACTGTTGCCTAAAGGGCGTCAGAACCTGCTGTTTTCTGCCACCTTCTCTAATGAGATCAAACGGCTGGCCGATGGCTTGCTGAACTCCCCAACACTGATTGAAGTGGCTCGTCGCAATACCACTGCTGAGAGTATCTCCCAAATTGCTCATTTCGTTGACAAAAATCGAAAACGTGAATTGCTCTCTCTCTTGATTGGTTCCGGTAATTGGAAGCAAGTGTTGGTTTTCACCCGTACCAAGCACGGAGCGAACCGTCTCGCAGAGCAATTGGGACAAGATGGCCTCACTGCAGCGGCTATTCACGGTAATAAAAGTCAGGGTGCACGTACAAGAGCGTTGGCAGACTTTAAGCGGGGAGCTGTACGTGTGTTAGTGGCCACCGATATTGCGGCACGAGGCCTCGATATTGATCAATTACCCCATGTGGTCAACTATGAACTTCCCAATGTGCCTGAAGATTATGTACACCGAATTGGTCGTACTGGTCGTGCTGGTAATGAAGGAGAAGCTGTTTCATTGGTCTGTGTGGATGAGCACAAGCTACTGCGTGATATTGAAAACCTTCTCAAAAGTGAAGTGCCTAAAGTAGCCGTTGATGGCTTTACGCCTGACCCCTCTATAAAAGCCGAGCCAATTCAAAATGGACGACAGAATCGTGGTGGCGGTGGCGGTGGTCGATCACGAGCTGGGGGTAATGCCGGTGGTGGCAATCGAAGTGGCAATAGAAGTGGCAATAGAAGTGGAGCCAGCAGAGGACGGACTGGAGGAGCAAGCCGAGCCCAAGCAAGAGGGTAACTGATCGTTAATGATGAGCAGCATAACGTTTGTTGCTCATCAACGAACCTAAATAGGCTCGGAAATTTGAGCGGCCAGACTGTTCAGGTGTATTGGTTTAGGCAATAAATTAGTTCAGACAATAAAAAAGGGCAAGACGTCAGTCTTGCCCTTTTTACCTTCAACTCCTAGGGAGAATCAGGTGGCCCACACTACATTGAATGTAGGCCGTGTAGTTCGCTAAGAATTGATACTTAGAGTACTACGATGTTTTCTGCTTGAGGACCTTTTTGGCCTTGAGTAACAGTAAACTCAACTTTTTGGCCTTCGATCAGAGTTTTGAATCCTGAAGAAGAAATAGCGCTGAAGTGAGCAAACACATCAGGACCAGATTCTTGTTCGATGAAGCCAAAACCTTTAGATTCGTTGAACCATTTAACAGTACCAGTAGTAGTAGACATAGTCATATCCTATAAATCAATAGTAATTAATGCCTTAAAAAAAGGCGGGTTTTGCTGAAATGTGTTGCTATTACTTATGAAGAACCGGACGAGCTACTAAAGACGAGACATCGAAATGGTGTGCATAAATATAAGACGTACTTTCAAGCTGACACGAGTATATAGCAGTTTTCCCCGGAGTCAACGGATATCCGCCGCGACCCAGGCATGGTAGGCCGCGGCTTTTTTAGTGTAAAAACGTTAGCCTTCTGGAAATAGGACTAACAAAACACAGCCGGAATCTGATTTTGGAATGTGAGCCGTGCCTTTAGGGAAATGTATGAATGAACCTTCTTCATGGTTCTCTCTGCCATCATGAAAGACACCTGATATGACATAAATTTGTTCAGGGCCGGCTTCGTGGACATCTAGACCAGGGAAAATAGAGCCTGGGAGAAATTCGTAGACAATGGCTCTTTTCCCATTATCACCTTCCCACATCACTCTCTCAGTAATGCTTGGGCCGCATTCATGAGGTGTTATACCTTTCCAGTTTGATGTTAAAACACCATCGAAATTCGATTCATTATCCATGGTTAAATTACCTGTAATTTTATTCAAGTGTAAATAACGTGTTTTAGTAAGTGGAATGATTGTAGCGATAGATCCGGTCCGCAGGCAAGCTATTAGGAAGCCTGTAGGTTTTATGGCACCCATTTCCGGCGAGATATATAAAAATATGTATATAAACAAAGGGTTGGTTCAGTGTTGTTGCCTTTTTATAAAAGCTGTCGTCAGCAAACGACCATCTTGGACCGCTTGTTTTCGTCGACATTGCAGAAGCTGTCTACCTGCTTTTTAAGCAGTTACATCTTGCTAGTTTACCTAGAGGCGCTATCAAAATTCATTTCGTTGCTCATGGATAAGTTTCTATCTCGATCATCAATTTATAGAGAACGCTTCGCAACACGCTAGTTATAATAGGTATTTGTGTTAAGTTTCAAATTTAAGGCGCAGGTTTTTCGGCAACAGATAGCTTTTTTTGACGCCATCAATGGGTGATATAAAGGACAGGTAACACGAGGTAAGGCAGAGGTCTACATCACCACCCTGCCCCTTCTGGCTATATAGCCGATCACCCACAATGGGAAAGCCGGCCTCAGACAAATGTTGCCTTATCTGATGTTTTCGGCCCGTGTCTATGGTGACATCAACCAGAGATTGATTTGTTGTTGGATTAAACCCAATGCATTCGGCATAACTTCGTGCAGGTTTATTATCTATTTCTGAGGTGAGTTTAATTTCAACAGGAAACGCACCATCAACAATCGCCTGATATTTTTTTCAATCTCGCGACATTGAAATAAATTTGAAAAGTAGGCCGCTATTTTTTTCTGGTGAGCAATAATAATTAAACCTGTGGCAGCGCGATCCAGCCGGTGAACAATGAAAGCCGGGCGCTGTGGTTTCAGGGTTTTCTCCACCCAGCGATTGATGGTGCAGTGATCCCCCCACTTAGATCCCTGGCAGAGCATACCGTAGGGCTTGTACCAGATGCTGTAGAGCCTTTCGTCAGCAATCAGTAACGCATTGTTCGGTTGCTTATCCAGAATCGTCTGGTCAAAATAAATATGTAAGTTGTCACCAGGTCTTAGTGCTTTATCTGCCCGACGAATACGTTGAGTGCTGTTGTTTCGGGTTAGCCACACAGCACCTTTGGCCATGACCTGCTTGATGGTCCGTTTGGTTAATTCTGTGGACTCACCAAGAATATCGACAGCTGTTTTATCCATACTGTTTATGTCTAGGTGTTTTTCGAATTTCACAGGTTAAACCCCTAGGAAGAAAATAAAACTATGCTCGCTCAAAGGTAACTTTGTATGTGCATAATTTTCCATCCATGGGGTCGACAGTTTCAGGTGTTGTGTAGACTAGATGCCCATTGTTCAAAGAGATAAACCGTGTTTGGACTGTGCCAGTCCAAAGCTCATTCCAGCTTGCATCTAATGTGTGAATTACTCGATTCAATTCGATGGTGTAGGTTCCGGCATACGCGAACATACTATCAAAGAGTGCAATTTTTTCACGTTCTGTGGGGGGGCTTCCTGAGGGTCGTGGTCTATCGCTGCGTAGAGCCAGTACGATTAAGCGACCATCTGGTGCATAAGTAATGTAACCGGTTGGGTCTGGGCCAAAGGCATCAGATTCTTCGTTTGAGCCCACTAGCTGGCGTGTCCAGGCGAGCATCCTCCAAGTGCCAAGAATGCGCTCGTGTAGAGGTGCTGTCGTGTCTTCTTTGATGCCCATAATGTGGGGTGAGAAGCCCTCTGTGTAGGTTATAACTTGTGTGGCGTTGTGCTGGCGAAGAGCGTCCGCGTAGTCATCGCCATGACGGTGTTCACCGGCAATGGCAAGTAGCGTTTTCCCCTCCTGATTTTCGGCGTTAATATCGTGTCCCTCTTCCAAAAAGAAAGTTAGAAAAGTATCGAAGTTTTCGATCTTCATTCCGCGATAGGCTTTTTCCAATAAATGGAAGTCGGTGCTCACGCCTTCAGGGGCTTCAAATTTCAGGAAGGTTTTAATGCGTTCATCATCAAACACTTCGCCCAGAACTTTTTGTTTGTCTTTTTTTATGGTCATAATTTTTTAACCATTATTTAAATAGTTTTATTTAGATGACTTAATCGATTATTAGCGTTGCTATTATCAGAGTAAGTCGTTAAGTTTTTTCAGCAAAATCTCATTAACCTGTTGTGGGTTGGCTTGGCCTTTTGAGGCTTTCATTATCAGCCCCACAAAATAACCTAGCATCTTGGGTCGCTTACTTTCGTCGGCATTGCGGAAGCTGCCTACCTGCTTCTCGCTGTCGGCAATCACCTTGTCCACCATGGCTTCAATGGCGCCACTGTCGGAAACCTGTTTCAAACCCTGTGCTTCAATAATACTGTCGGCATCACCATCGCCATTCCACATGCCATCGAATACTTGCTTGGCCATTTTACTGGAGATGGTTTTGTCCACAATTCGGACAATCATACCGGCCAATAATCCTGCACTAAGTGGACTGTGTTTGATTGAGAGGTCTGCGGTGTTCAGTCGCGCAGACAGTTCGCCCATTATCCAGTTAGCAGTGAGTTTGGCGTCACCGCTATTCTTGACGGCAGTTTCAAAATACTGGGCCATGTTGGCATCGGCGCTGAGAATATCGGCGTCATAACTGGAGAGGTCATACTGTGCTATAAAGCGGTCGCGGCGAGCATCGGGTAGTTCTGGCAGCTCTTTTCGAATGCTCTCGATATAGTCGTCATCGAATACCACGGGCAGTAGGTCGGGGCAGGGGAAGTAGCGGTAATCGTTGGCTTCTTCCTTGCTGCGCATGGAGCGGGATTCTTTGGCATCGGCATCATATAGGCGAGTTTCCTGAATGACCCTGCCGCCATCTTCGATCAGGTCGATCTGCCTCTCTACTTCCAATTTGATGGCATCTTCCATAAAGCGGAAGGAGTTAAGATTTTTGGTCTCGGTACGAGTACCGAGTTCTTCCCCAGGCTTTCTAACGGAGATATTCACATCAAATCGCATGGAGCCCTGGGACATTTCACCATCACAGATGCCTAGTGAGGTAATAATACCGTGCAGTTTTTTGGCGAAGGCCACGGCTTCTTCCGAGCTGCTCATGTCCGGTTCAGAGACAATTTCTACCAGCGGGGTGCCAGCACGATTTAGGTCGATGCCGGACATGCCGTGGAAGTTTTCATGTAACGACTTACCGGCATCTTCTTCTAAGTGAGCGTGGTGAATACGAATGGTTTTTTTGGCGCCATCCGACAACTCAATCTCAATATGGCCAGGGCCAACAATCGGTTTGTCCAGTTGGGTGGTCTGGTACGCTTTTGGGAGATCTGGGTAGAAATAATTTTTTCGGTCAAATACGGATGTTCTGGCAATTTCGGCATCAATGGCCAATCCAAACATGATGGCATAGCGAAATGCTTTTTCGTTGGGGACGGGCAGAGTGCCCGGCATGGCCAAATCAAGGGCTGAGGCCTGGGTATTGGGCTCGGCGCCAAAGGCAGTGCTTGATCCGGAAAAAAGTTTAGATTTGGTGGCCAGTTGTGCGTGAACTTCCAGGCCAATCACGGTTTCCCAAGACATTATTCTATGCCCTCCGGTGATTGTTTGTGCCAATCGGTGGCTTGCTGGAACTGATGCGCTATATTCAGCATTCGCCCTTCATCAAAATAGTTGCCGATGAGTTGCAAACCAACAGGTTTTTTGTCTACAAAACCACAGGGAACAGACATGCCGGGTAGCCCCGCGAGGTTGGTGGCAATGGTGTAAATATCTTCCAGATACATGGCGACGGGGTCATTACCCTTGGCACCAAATTCAAAGGCCGGTGAGGGAGAGGTTGGGCCCATGATGACATCCACAGTTTCAAAGGCATCCACAAAATCTTGTTTGATCAGGCGGCGGACCTGCTGCGCTTTGCGGTAGTAGGCATCGTAATAACCAGTGGACAGACAGTAGGCTCCTACCAAAATCCGACGCTTTACTTCGTCGCCAAACCCTTCGCCGCGGGTACGCATATATAAATCGCGCAAGTCTTTTGGGTTCTCGCATCGGTGGCCATATCGTACGCCATCAAATCTTGATAGGTTGGCAGAGGCTTCAGCCGGAGCAATCACGTAGTAGGCAGGAACGGCCAGCTTGTTATGTGGCAGGCTGATGCTAACTAGGGTGGCTCCCTGCTTTTCAAGTTCGGTCAGAGCATCGCGGACAGCTTGCTCTGTGCCGGGATTTAGCCCTTCTTCAAAGTATTCTGTAGGGACGCCTATTTTTAGACCACTGAGCGCCTGGGTTAGGTTTGTCGTGTAGTCCGGCACAGCGCGGTCAATAGAGGTGGAGTCTTTGGGGTCAAAGCTGGCCATTACATTGAGCATCAATGCGCAGTCTTCAGCTGTACGGGCCATTGGGCCACCTTGGTCCAGACTGGAGGCAAAGGCAATCATGCCCCATCGAGATACCCGGCCATAGGTCGGCTTTAGGCCGGTAACGCCACAGAGTGCGGCCGGTTGACGAATGGATCCACCGGTGTCGGTGGCCGTAGCGCCGGGGGCCAAGTGTGCAGCAACGGCTGTGGCGGAACCACCTGATGATCCACCAGGAACGGTATTGATGTTCCAAGGGTTTTTTACTGGACCGTAAAAACTGGTTTCATTAGATGAGCCCATGGCGAACTCATCCATATTGGTTTTACCCAGGACCACCGCGCCCGCATTGGTAAAGTTTTCTACCACGGTGGCGTCATAGGGCGGGATAAAGTTGTCGAGCATTTTCGAACCGCAACTGGTGCGAACACCGTTTGTGCAGAAAATATCTTTGTGGGCAATTGGCACACCGCAAAACGCGGAGATATTACCTGCCGCACGCTGTTGGTCGGCGGCTTTGGCTCGAGCCAATGCTGCTTCGTCGGTTACGCTGATGAAGCTGTTGTAGGTGCTGTCGAGTCGCTGGATACGTTCTAGATAGTGCTGGGTGAGCTCGACACTGGAGAATTCACCGGCATTGAGGCCAGTGATTATTTCGGCAATGGTTTTGTTGTGCATGATTGAGTTGTCCATGATTGAAGGGATTCCTCAATCGATCACTTTGGGGACTAGGTAGAGCCCGGCTTCGGTGGCGGGTGCAATGGCCTGGAACGCGTCTCGACGGTTGGTCTCAGTAACTTCGTCGGCGCGCAATCGTTGGATGGCATCCGTAGGGTGCGCCATGGGTTCTACTCCCTCAGTGTCGGCGGCCTGTAACTGGTCTACCAGTGTTAGGACGTCGGCAATGCTTTGGGTGGTTTCTGTTATGGTCGCTTCATTGATTTCAATGCGTGCCAATTCTGCGAGCTTTTCGATGTCTGCGCGTTCGATAGTCATGGTATAGTTTCTGCACTTTTAACAGAGAGCGCCTGGCTGCGTTCAGCCTGACAAAATAAGGGGCGTAAGGTATCACATCTGCCCTTATAGGGGTACTCTGTGAGGTTGATGAGATGTGACTTTTAGTCGGGGGTTTCCTCGGGGGTGAATGACTTAAAACTTGCCCTGAATCCCCGTGATTGGTAGAGTTGCGGGTTTTTTGGGTTATCGGCGTTTGGGGTTTTTTCTCGGAGCGACCAACAAGGAAAAAGGTAGATGTTTAAAAGACTGCGTGGTGTTTTTTCGAATGATCTTTCCATTGATTTGGGTACCGCCAATACGCTGATTTATGTTCGAGAAAAAGGCATTGTCCTGAATGAGCCCTCAGTTGTGGCCATTCGCCACCATCATGGCCAGAAAATTGTTGATGCAGTGGGCGTGGAAGCCAAGCGGATGTTAGGGCGCACACCGGGAAATATCACCGCTATTCGTCCCTTGAAGGATGGTGTAATAGCCGACTTCCAGGTCACTGAAAAAATGTTGCAGCACTTTATTAAGAAAGTGCACTCACACAGTCTGATTCCTCCAAGTCCCCGCGTGCTAATTTGTGTGCCATGTCTTGCGACCGAGGTTGAAAAACGAGCCATTCGTGAATCTGCTTTTAGTGCGGGCGCTCGGGAGGTGTTTCTGATCGAAGAACCTATGGCGGCAGCTATTGGTGCCGGCATGCCTGTCGATGAGGCCTGTGGCTCAATGGTGGTGGACATTGGTGGTGGTACTACCGAGATTGCCATTCTCTCCCTCAATGGTGTGGTGTTTTCTGACTCAGTGCGCATTGGTGGAGACCGTTTTGATGAGGCGATCAGTAATTATGTTCGCCGCAAGTACGGCAGTGTTATTGGGGAATCCACCGCTGAGCGGATCAAAATGGAGATTGGTAGCGCCTACCCAGCCAATGAGGTGCGCGAGATCGATGTGCGTGGTCGCAATCTGGCGGAAGGCGTGCCAAAAAGCTTTACGCTGAATAGCGATGAAATTCTTGAAGCCTTGCAGGAGCCATTGGCAGCCATTGTGCAAGCGGTGAAGCGCGTGTTGGAGCAATCACCTCCCGAGTTGGCTTCAGACATTGCAGAAACCGGCATTGTATTGACCGGCGGTGGCGCGCTGCTGCGTGACTTGGACCGGCTGCTGACCCATGAGACGGGGTTGCCTGTGCTTGTAGCCGAAGATCCCCTGACCTGTGTTGCCCGAGGTGGTGGCAAGGCTCTGGATATGATGGACAAGCGCCGTATGCACGTTATGACCTGATTGGTTTGCCGTCAGTGTATGACTTAACAAATATTCAATCCTGACGGGGTGGAAACATCAAGAAGCTCTTTTCCAAAGGCCCCTCGCCCGCACGACGTATGTTGTTGCTGGCTATCGTCGCGGCGCTATTACTATTAATTGATACCTATACCCGATGGTTGCAGCCGGCCCGATACTGGCTCGCAGAGGCCACCACCCCCATTTATTGGCTGACGAATATCCCTGCTCGAATCAGTGAGCTGGGCGATGAGTCCGCGGTGGGTCGCGCAGTTCTTGAGGGAGAGAACGAACACCTTAGAACTGAGCTGCTAATTCTCAAGGGGCGGATGCAGAGGATGGCTGAATTGGCCGCCGAAAACGTTCGCCTGCGAAACCTTCTCAATGCCACAGAACTATTTCAGGACAGCGTGTTAGTGTCCGAGCTGATTGGGGTGTCCCCTGATCCAACACGCCATACTATTCTGATCGACAGAGGTGAAGACAACGGTGTCTTTGTGGGGCAGTCGGTACTTGATGCCGATGGCTTAATGGGGCAAGTCATTGAGGTCTACAGCAGTAGTAGCAAAGTACTGCTGATCAGTGATAGTTCCCATGCCTTGCCCGTTCAGGTATTGCGTAATGGTGTGCGCTCTATTGCGGAGGGGCTGGGTGACTTCAAACAACTAAGATTGCGTCATGTGTCCCCCACCACTGATATCAAAGTGGGGGATCGGTTGGTCAGTTCTGGGCTGGGTGACCGCTACCCCGTTGGTTACCCAGTGGGTGTGGTGACATCAGTTGATATGGTGAGCGGCAGTGCCTACCTGAATGTATTGTTGGAACCTTTGGCTCGAATTGACCGCAGTCGTCACCTGTTGTTGCTGTTCTCTACCGTCGAAGAGTTGGGGGCTGGTGATAATGCCCGAAATTAGGCCTCTATCTTACCTATGGACTATCGTCGCTCTAATGTTGGGGGTCTTGCTACAAATTTTTCCCTTGAGTTCGACTCTCGCCCATTGGCGGCCACAATTTGTATTATTGGTCGTATTTTATTGGTTGTTTCGAGACCCATTTAAGCACGGCATTGCTTTCGCTTGGCTGGCGGGTTTGTTACTTGATATTTTTATCGGTGAATTATTTGGTCGTCACGCCGTGGTCTTTGCGCTGTGTGCTTATCTGTTACAACTATTACAGCAGCGTCTACACCACTTCAGGGTGCTTCACCAAGCAGCACTGGTATTGTTGCTGGTGCTCATGAGTCAATTGCTGCTACACAGTATTACCTTGTTGTTGCGTGTGAACTGGCAGGGTGACCTGGTGCTGGCACCAGCAATTTCGTCGGCGCTTGTTTGGCCGTTGCTGGTATGGCTGTTGAATCGCCTATTGAGAGCGCCGCAATTAAGTCAAGATATGTCGCACGAGTATTAAATTATTGCGGGCCAGTTTGGACATCGTTAAATATTGATAAAGCTGGTCACGCAGAACGATGCTTGTCGGTTGAAAATACGCGTTAACAGAACCGCTATAAATTTTTTGGCAACGAACCATTGCCTGAGCCATTGGGCTATATGCAGCTAGATTCAGAATTTATTCTTGCCTCCGCTTCCCCTCGTCGTCGGGAATTATTGCAACAGATTGGCTGCCATTTTTTGGTGTCACCCGCTGAAATTGATGAGGCCGTATTAGTTGGCGAATCACCAGAAGATTACGTCAACCGCATCGCGTTGCAAAAAGCCAGAGTGGGCTGGAGCGCTAATCAGAATAAACAATTACCTGTGTTGGGGGCAGATACGTCAGTAGTGTTGGGTGACGATATATTTGGTAAGCCCTCTGGACAAGCAGATGCCGTTTCAATGCTGATGCGACTCTCAGGAAAAACACACCGGGTTTTATCATCGGTGGCGATGATTCAAGGAGATAAGCAGCAGGTGGTGTTGTCTGAAACCCTAGTGACTTTCCGGCAGCTGGATAGTGAGGAATGTATTCGTTATTGGCAAACAGGTGAACCCTGCGACAAGTCTGGATCCTATGCAATACAAGGGCTCGGAGCAGTTTTTGTCACAGCGATTAATGGCAGTTATTCCGGGGTGGTGGGTTTGCCATTAACTGAAACTTGTCAGTTATTAAAAGCGTTTGAAATTTCTTGGTGGATACCGGAATGAGTTCAGAAATTCTAATCAATGTTACCCCGATGGAGACTCGTGTTGCGTTGGTGGAAAATGGCGTTTTACAGGAAGTCGGTGTAGAGCGGGCTCTCAGTAGGGGCATTGTTGGCAATATCTATAAAGGTAAGGTAGTTAGGGTGTTGCCGGGTATGCAGGCAGCTTTTGTGGATATTGGTCTGGATAAAGCGGGTTTTATTCATGTAGATGATATTAAAAAACCTGCTAGTGATGAGCTTGGTAGTGCGAGTTATGGAAATGGTAATGACCTAGATGTAAGGCAACTCCTGCGCGAGGGGCAGTCGGTGGTAGTGCAGGTGATGAAAGACCCTATCAGTACCAAAGGTGCTCGCCTCACCACTGAACTTTCCGTGTCTTCTCGATTTTTAGTTTATATGCCAACTGTGGATCATATTGGTATTTCCCAACGGATTGAGGATGAAGGTGAGCGTGAACGCCTGCGCCAGCAGTTAGATATAGTGTTAAATGATAGTGACAAGGGTGGGGGGTATATTATCCGAACGGCTGCGGAAGGCGTTGATTCAACAGAGTTAGTCAGGGATGTAAAATTTTTGCATCAGCTTTGGCAGCATATCGTTGAGATGACCAAGGGGTTAAAAGCACCCGCAGTTATCTATGAGGACTTGCCGATGTTTTTGCGCTCCATGCGTGATATGGCTCAGCCGCAAGTGGAAAAGATATGGGTAGATTCCAAAAAGGCTCATAGTAAGCTTTGTGAGTTTGCCCGGCAGTTCAACCCTGAGCTGGAGTTGGCCATAGAATACTACTCTTCCGATCGACCGCTGTTTTACCTCCATGGTGTGGAAGACGAAATCAATCGAGCACTGGATAAAACAGTCCAGCTCAAGTCGGGTGGTTATCTCGTTATTGAGCAGACAGAAGCGATGACAACGGTGGATGTGAACACCGGTTCTTTTGTAGGTCGTCACAATCTGGAAGAAACTACATTTAAAGCCAACCTGGAAGCAGCATCGGCCATTGCCCGCCAACTACGGTTACGCAGTCTAGGGGGTATTATTATTATCGACTTTATCGATATGCTTGGAGTTGAACACCAGCGTCAGGTATTACGTGCACTGGAAAAAGCTCTGGCACGTGATCGGGCCAAGACTAGCATTGCCAGTATTTCTGCATTGGGTCTAGTGGAGATGACCCGGAAGAGAACCAGCGAAAGTTTAGGTCAAATACTCTGTCAGTCTTGTCCTACCTGTGATGGCAAGGGGAGAGTAAAGTCGGCAGAAACGATCTGTTATGAAATTTTTCGGGACATTCTTCGTGAATCTCGCGCATTTGAATGTGACAAGTTTCTTGTATTGGCGGCACAGGTGGTTGTCGATCGGTTACTGGAAGAAGAGTCATCTTATGTGGCCGATTTGGAAGAGTTTGTTGGTCGAGCTATAGCGTTTCAGGTTGAACCCATGTACTCCCCCGAGCAGTACGATATTATTCCCGCCTAGCCGAGATAGGATGTGTAGGTGAATCAGACCTACGCATCGTTTTTTATTTGGTAATTGCTCGCGTATCATGGCCCTTAACATGACAACAACATTATTTTTTCTCTTAGGAATTTGGCTCGGTATGAAGTGCATCCAGCACAATTACTCCTTGATGGCTTTTCGGGTTCTGCATAGCATGCAGCCAGCCTTAACAAAGTTTGTCAGTGATTTAAGGATTAAGGGTATATTTTGAATGTAGTTCGGCTGCTGAAAGGAATCGTTCGGAAAACCCTACTATTGTTGGCATTTCTGGTGATTGCTCTTGCCTTGCTGGTGTCGGTGGGTCGTGAAGCCATTAATAACTTGGACGATTACCGGTCAGAAATTAATCACTACGCCTCTGTGTTACTAGACCTTGAGTTGGTTAGCATGGAGTTGCAGGGTGAATGGCATCAGCTAACACCACAGGTGTCCGCTAATGATTTGTCCATTTACGGTTATGACCAGATAAAACCAGCCGTTAAGCTAGATCGTGTAACCATGGACCTTGACCTAGTTCAAAGTCTCTTATCCCGGCAGTTAGTTTGGCGTGATCTACAGCTGGGGAGTGTGAGCCTGATAGCAAAGGAGGACGCTACAGGTGTCTGGACTATTGCTGGGCTGTCCCTGATTGGGGGTGATGGAGGCATGAATGATTTTTTAGATGTACTGCTCTATAGCGCCCACCTTGAAATTCAACAGGTTTCTCTCACTCTAGATTTTTTCTCTGGAACGTCCGAAGTGTTGGAAGCGCACGATATTTTGTTAGAGAACAGTGGCGATTTCCATCGTCTGCTAGCGGCTGTCAATTTGGCAGGGGATGAGCACACAGCCAAACTTATCGCTGAGGGTCATGGTGACCATCGAGATTATAAAAATTTTGAGGGATCGGGATATCTGAAGCTTCATCATATTAATTTTAGTGGTTCGCTCAGTGCGCTTGCTAGGGGGTGGTTTCCCAAAATTGTTGAGCGTGTTGGTGATATTGAAACAGAGATCGATGGGGAGCTATGGATTAATGCTGAAAGAGGCGGGGGCGCGAGTCTCGTCGGTCGACTTTCTGCTGCAGAAGTGCCTCTTAATTGGCTTAAAGATGCGGCGCCTTTAACTAATTTCAACACAGAGATTACGGGTTGGTTTAATCCAGGTGAAGAATGGGGCTTGCGCATACAGGGTTTGGATTTTGACTGGGGTGAGCTGCAAATAAACCCATTGGATATTAACCTCCTTCAGAAAGTGGGTGCAGAGTGGTACAACGGTTCTCTGGCAATTAGCCAGATCAACTTATCACTGTTGGATGACTTGCTGCTAAAAACCGGGCTAGCTCCGGATTCTGTAGTAAATATTATTCAAGAGCTTCAACCGGCGGGAACTGTTCGTTCCCTCCACCTAGATTTATCCCTAGAAAATGAGGTGCCCGATGTCCAAATTCGGGCCAACTTGGATAATGTTTCCGTTTCCTCTTGGCATGGTGCACCAGCAAGTCGTCAGATCAATGGTTATGTTGAAGTCAATAACGGCTCTGGTTTGGTCGAGCTGGATAGTCCAAATGGTTTCGCCATGCACTACCCTCAAATATTTGACCAGTACATGGAGCACAGTGCTATCAGGGGACAGGTGAAATGGCACTGGAATGCAGAAAACCATGCCGTGACGGTCACCAGTGGTCCACTTGAACTGGGCGGAGAGGAGGGGCAGGGAACAGCATACCTCTATCTTGATATTCCACTTGGTCAGCCTGATAACAAGCCTGAAATGTATTTGTCCCTCGGTGTTCGCAATACTCATTCCCGGTATAGACCCCGTTACTTGCCAAATAATCTAAGCTCGGGATTGCTTGATTGGCTTGATCAATCTATGGGTGATATATCCATACCTGAGTTGGGCTTTGTCTGGAGAGGCTCGCTGTCTAGGGGACAGGTCAATCTACATTCACTTCAGCTTTACCTCAATACTACTAATGGTGACCTGAGGTTTCATCCAGACTGGCCAGCCTTGGAGAAAATGGATGCACTCGTGACCCTCGACGATAGTGAGCTCGATGGGGAGATAAAAACTGCCGCACTCGGTAAAATGCTTGTGAAACACGGTGACGTACTTGTCCGTCCTACTCCAAGAAAGGGCCTAGAGTTGCTGATCAATGGTGTAGTGACTGCTGATGTTGGCGATGCTGTTGGTGTGCTTGCCGAATCACCACTAAAGTCTCGTGTTAATGGGCTATCGGGTTGGCAGTTATCAGGGGGTAGCCAGATCAATTTTGACCTTACGATCCCCCTGTCAGCGGGTGCAGTGGGTGGATCTTATATTGTGGATACCAATCTTTCTCAAGCGCGAATAGCACTACCTAAAACAGAAATTGCTTTTGAACAAATGCAGGGTGTACTCCATTATCGCGATGGTAAGGGCTTGTTTTCCAACGATCTTAAAGGATTCTTTTGGGGGGAGCCCGTGGCAGCTAATCTCGCCACTAAGCAGGATGATCTTGTTGTAAATATGACGGGGCATTTATCTATGCCCTCTCTGGGTAAGTTTCTTAATTTGCCATCAGGTCAGATCCTTCAGGGAAAAACAGACGTTAAGGCCAATTTATGGGTTCCGCTGGAAGACGTGACCTTACCTCTGAAGTTGAAAATACACAGCCAGTTAAAGGGTGTGGTATTTAACCTCCCCGCGCCCTTTGGGAAAGAGGCTGATAGTAAACGGGATGTAACGGCCGATATTGTGTTTGCAGATAGCAGGGATATTAAGGTGGCAATGGATGACAGTTTGCGGGTACATCTAATTCAGAAAGAGGGTGTTCTGGTTCGAGGATTACTGGCTCGGGATAGCGAGCAGACCACACTGCCAGAAGTAGGGCAGCTTATGGCTGTTGGACATCTTGAAAATTTTGTTCTCTCCGAGTGGCAGGTAGTTTATTCGCAATTGTTTGGGGATACCGTAGATCCGGGTAAGACTTTGTCTCCAGTATTTGATCTGTACATTGAGAAGCTTGATGTAGCCGGCCTTTCTTTTGAGAAAGCCGCAGTAAAAGGAAGTCACAAAGATGAGGGCTGGCAGATTGGAATTGATAGTGATTTGGCAGTAGGTCAGGTTTTTCTTCCCAAGGATACAACGTTGCCCATAGTGCTTGATTTGGACAGGTTGTCAGTACCAACGCCTACCGAGGCTGGTGGTGATGCCGACAGTCTTGATCCGGCGAGTTTGCCCCATGTGCAGTTGTCGGTAAAAAACTTGAGTGTTGGCGATAGGCTTTTTGGTGAAGCCAGTTTTTTGATGAAACCTCAGTCGAATGGCGTGATGATTTCTGGCATCGATGCCAACCTGCTTGGTTTGCAGGTGGGCGATAAAGAATATGAAACCACCCTGGAATGGACGTATGAGGATGGGAGTCACCATACGCTGGTTGATGGTCTGTTCCGCGCCGGTAATTTGGGTGATGTCATGGAGGCATGGGGATTACCTGAGATTCTGGATAGTGATGAGGCCAACTTTTTTGCGGAGATGATCTGGCCGGGGAAACCGTGGGAAATATCGACGACAACAATGAAGGGCGCCATGTCACTACACTTGGAAAAAGGACGCTTTTATCAATCGCCGAAGGGTGCGACCAAGCAGATGATCCGCTTGATCAGCCTGTTTAACTTCGACAACTGGCTGCGGCGTTTGCGCTTGGACTTTTCGGATTTGTTTCAGGAAGGTATGGGCTATGATGAAATGCAGGGTGGGCTCGTATTTGATCAGGGCACGATGACCTTTGATGCCCCCATTGTCGTAAAACTAACCTCAGGTCGCGTCAAGTTGTCTGGTACCGCTAATTTGCTATCAGAGGATATCGATGCTCATTTAGTGACCACATTGCCTTTGGGTACTAATTTACCCTGGGTGGTGGCATTGATTGGTGGTCTTCCTGCGGCAGCGGGGGTGTATGTCACTGGCAAAGTGTTCAAGAAGCAGGTGGATAGATTATCGAGCATTAGCTATCGAATTACCGGGCCGTGGAGTGAACCTGAGGTTGTTGTTGAGCGAATTTTTAGTGACAAAATCTTCAGTAACAAAAGATCGAATGATAAAAGTGGCACCGCAACAATCAGTCCAACAATTATCACATCAGGCGATTCGGACGAGAGTCAAAAGTGAGCCAGGTTGCTGCGCTGCAAATGACCAGTGGTGGTAGCCTTGAAGCCAATCTACAGCAGGCACAGAGCCTGATTGAGCAGGCGGTAAAACAGGGAGCAAAACTATTGGTGCTTCCCGAGTATTTTGCTTACCACGGTTGTGGGGATATTTCAGCCACTGCCCAGCAAGAACAGTATTCCACTGGTCCCGCACGCACGTTTTTAGCCGAGCAGGCAAGCTATCATCAAGTTTGGATTGTGGGAGGCACTATCCCCGTTGCGATCCCTGATGATGAGAGAGCAACGGCCAGCTGCTTTGTGGTGAACGACGAAGGTCGAGAAGTGGCCTGTTATCAAAAAATACATCTGTTCGATGCGCTGGTGGATGATGCCAAAGGCCGTTATCGCGAGTCAGACAATTACTGCCATGGGGATCAACCGGTAGTGGTAGAAACGCCGTTTGGCAAGTTGGGTTTGACGGTCTGTTACGATCTACGCTTCCCCGAACTATATCGCTATCTCGCTGACCAAGGCGCAGAAATAATGGTGGTACCCTCCGCCTTTACCGCGACCACTGGTGAGGCTCACTGGCAGTTGCTGTTGCGAGCGAGAGCGGTTGAAAATTTGTGCTATGTGATCGGTGCGAATATGGGCGACCGTACTCATCCAAAACAGCCTACTTGGGGTGGTTCCGCTGTTGTAGATCCTTGGGGCAATATCCTGTCCGAACTGGATGACGGGCAGGGTGTGGTGACCGCAGGCATCGACCTAGATTACCTAAAAAAACTACGACAGAAAATGCCCGTGCATGAACATCGGCGGTTTAGTGTGGTCAAACCCTCACACTAAACTCTTACGCCCTGATTTTTATCCTATTGGTCAGGTCGCACGTTAGGCCAAATTATGAATAACCGAATTTTTCTGATGCTTACTGTGCTGCTTGCAGTACCGTTCAATTTTGCTATTGCCGTAGATAGCCCTCACACCAATATGACCGTGGATCAAGCCAAGCAGTTAATTGCCAAAAGCCGTGATCTGGATACCATTCCCGAAGAGATTTGGAGGCAATTACTCACCCCCAAACAGTTTAATATTCTTTGGGAAAAGGGCACCGAGCATGCTTTTACCGGTGCGCTACTGAGTAACAAACAAAAGGGCACCTATGTGACAGCAGGGTGTCGATTGCCGGTTTTCCACTCCAGCCAAAAATATAAGTCCGGCACTGGTTGGCCTAGTTTTTGGGAAATGCATAAGCCCGAGAATATAGGCTTAAAAGATGACTGGTCATGGATGGGAAAGCGCACGGAAGTGGTGTCTGCCTGCGGTGAACACCTAGGCCATGTCTTTGAGGATGGCCCGCGGCCTACAGGACTGCGCTATTGTATTAACTCTGAAGCGTTACTATTTATTCCTGATGGTGAAGAATAACTGCTCTGCTTTAAAAGGGCAGACCGTTAGGGGTGGAACCTGCCATTGAATCGATATAATATCCCGGCCTGCCAGCTATTACAGCTTGTGTGATTAAGTAGAACCCCATTAAAAGCTTAAAAGGTAAGTAATATGACCACAGAATTTGAATGCGCTTCTTTTGATGATCTTGTTCTTGTTATTGGTGACATCGAGTTTAAGTATTTTGAATGTGAGATCATGTCAGAAAGAGCAAACAAACGATTTCCTAATGTTGAGCTTATTCTCAAATCACCCTGTGGACATTTTGCTGAAGCGCTCGTGTCTTCCCATGACTCTGAAGTTGGGAAGGAAAATATTGTTCGTGGAGAGTACGACGGCTTACTTATCGAGGAAGATGTGGCTCTTAGCTTGGCCAAACTTGCCAATGCCTATTAGTCCATTTTCACTAATAGGTTCCTTAATGGTTCTAATGTAGTCGTTCTCTTTTCTCAAATGCGTCCTGGGGGCGCTTACGACCAACCGCACCCAACGCCTATTATCCTAGTAACCCTGAAACCTCCCTGCGTATATGGCTTATATTTAAGTTGTGGACATATGCCAACGACTTAAGAAGCCATAGAACGCAAGAGACAAGCCTTTTGTTATTGGCATGGTACTTTTTCAAGGTGCTAACTACCTCCACTTTGACTTTATTCCGGTTAAACTACCAGCATGTGAATTGGTTCTGACAATTCCGCCGCTATTATTTAGGGAAGAGTATTCAGGGGCGAGTGGTGGAGATTATATGAGTTCTCAAGTTAATCGAGCAGGTTGGATATTATTAGTACCCTTTCTTTTGACCATAGCCGGGTCAGCCTTTGCTGTAGGTGTCGATGCTAGTGTTGGTATAGATAGTTCTAACATAGACAATACATTACGGCCTCTTCAAGAAAAATCCAATGCAATTTTTCTCCTCATCATCTTTGTCTCTATGGCATTGATTATCTCTTTTCTGTGTTCAGTGGCCGAAACAGTTCTATTGAGTATTACGCCTTCGTATATAGAGGGTTTGAGAGAGAAAAATCCTGAGCGGTCACATCGTATAAAGTTACTGCGTCAGGAAAAAATAGACCGATCTCTTGCTGCAATTCTAACGATGAATACCATTGCACATACCGTTGGAGCCATTGAGGCCGGGGCGCAATCAGCAGTTGTCTTTGGTAGTACCTGGGTCGGGTTGTTCTCAGGGGTCATGACGTTAATGATTTTATTCTTGTCTGAAATTATTCCTAAAACATTAGGTGCCGTTTATTGGCGAAATTTGGTTGGGGTGACCGAGGTGTTTATCCGAATCCTGATAGTGATAATGTATCCATTAGTGGTCGCTTCAGAGGGCATGACCAGAGTTATTACTAGAGGAAAAAGTGTTCACCCGTTTAGTCGTGATGAGTTTTTAGCCATGGTTGGGTTCGGTCAAAAAATGGGTGAAATTGATGAGCACGAATCAAAAATAATTAAGAATTTATTTCGGTTTAGATCGTTAAAAGTCACCGATATTATGACCCCCCGTATCGTTATAACCGCGCTGTCTGAGAATATGTTAGCCACCGAGGCGCAACAGGCCTTGCGGCATTGCCCGTTCTCCCGGTTACCATTGTATGGAGTGAATATCGACGACATTACTGGCTTTGCTCTGAAAGATAAAATTATGTTGTATAAGCCATCGGGGCGAGAAGAACTAACACTTCAATCCTTCAAGAGAGAAATTCACACCATTCCAGATTCCATGTTGTTGCCTAAGTTGTTAGATTTTTTTCTCGACAACCGTCAGCAGATTGCCATTATTGTAGATGAGTATGGTGGCATTAAAGGGCTGGTGAGCTTAGAGGATGTGATCGAAACGTTGTTGGGAATGGATATTGTCGACGAGACGGATGATGTGGCTGATATGCGAGCACTGGCGAGGCAGAAATGGGTTAAGCGTGCCGGGAATCTTGGCTTTGAATTGCCCGATGATATTTTAGATTCGAAAGAAAATGAAGATAAAAAGAATGATAAAAAATAATTATCTAGTAATGTAGATAAATATTTTTAGTGAAAGTTTCTCAGGGTATTGTCACGAAAACGTTTCTGCCAATTTCCCCCGTGTTCACGCCCACAATTTTCTTCAGTGTCAAAGCTGATATGTTGACTAATATCATGAACTTTGATGTTTTCAGCCTCTAGTTTTTGTTTAATTAAATCTCGAAGATAATCATCTTTATTTGATGACCTTGTGTCAGCTAGATCCGAATTTGTATTAAAAACACAAACAATAGAAAGTGAGTTGGGGAAGTTATCGTAGTTTGCAAAATGAGTAAGCCATAGGAAACCCTTTACGTTATCAAGAGCAGCGTCACAGACTTCAGTGAGAATGAGTCTAAGAGAATTTTCTATTTTCTTGTCAATTTTTCTCATTTGATAGGGTGTAATCGCGCAATATGATTTAAAAAAATCTAGATTTATCGGTGGTATGGGTGTCCAGAATTAATGGTTCCGGCACGGTAGATTTGTTCCACCAGTAAAATACGCACTAGGGGGTGAGGGAGGGTTAGTGCTGACAATGACCAGCGGCTGTTAGCACGCTTTAAGCATTCTGGTGCTAGGCCATCAGGGCCGCCGACCAGTAAGCTGAAGTTGTCACCGGAGAGCTGCCATTGTTGAAGCTTGTCCGCCAGTTGTTCCGTACCCCAGGGCTTGCCTAGTACATCCAGTGCAATGACATGGTCGTGTTCACCGATAGCTTTGAGCATGGCTTCGCCCTCGCGGGTGATGGCGCGGTTAATATCTGCGCCTTTTCCCCGTTGACCCAGTGGTAATTCGATAATGTCGAAGTTGAGTTCTGAAGGCAGGCGTTTCAGGTATTCATTGCAGCCAGCTTCTACCCAATCGGGCATTTTGGTGCCAACGGCAATGACTCTTAGTCGCACTAGTTATTATTCCTCATCGGCGGTCTTGCGGTCATTCGGGCGGACCGACCAGAGTTTTTCCAACTCATAAAATGCGCGGGTGTCGGGTTGCATCACGTGAAGTACGATGTCGCCGTAATCAACCAATACCCATTCGCCAGTATCCATTCCCTCAATACCGATTGGACGGAAACCGGCCTTTTTCCCATCATCCATCACGTTGTTAGCCAGTCCTTTAACCTGTCGGGTTGAGGTGCCGGTGGCGACGATGATGGTGTCCATGACGTCTGTGAGGTCGCTAACATCAAGTGTCACAATATCTTTGCCTTTAACGTCTTCAAGGGCGTTAACTATGATGTCTTTTAGATCGTTACTCATTGAATTTCCTGTTGTGGTTTGTCTTTTTTATCTGAGTAGAGCTGATGCTGCCTAATGTAATCAATAACACTGTCAGGTACCAGATAACGGATGGATTCTCCCCGTTGTAGTGCTTGACGAATACTTGTGGCCGATACGGGCAACAGGGTTATTTCCTTAATTAATATATTGCCTGCAGGCTGAGCCAGGAGTTGTTCTTCGCCCGATACGCGATGTGCCTGAACAAATTCTAGTACTTCGCCACTCTGTGGCAGGTGCCATCCTGGCCTTGCCGCCGCTACCACATGGGCAACGTCTGTGAGTTCACGCCAGCGGTGCCACTGATTAAGATCGATCAGCGAATCCATACCAATGCAGAGGCATAGCGGTGTTTCAACACCGATCTCGGCACGAATTTCCGTCAAGGTATCCAGTGTGTAAGAGAGGCCCTTTCGGTGTAACTCTCTAGCGTCGGCAACCAACCCTGGTTCATTAGCCAGTGCTAGTTGTAGCATCGCCAGACGATGTTCAGCGCTGGTCTCAGGTTGCGCCTTGTGTGGTGGATTGGCGCTGGGAATCAGTCGCATTTCACTCAGCCCAAGTGTTTTTCGCAATTCCACCGAGGCTCTGAGGTGCCCGATATGCACCGGATCAAAAGTACCACCAAATATGCCAATACCCTTTGAGTCATCAGCGTTCAGCTGCATGTTTTATAAACCCGCACCGGTCGATTACTGACGAATTTCGCCATGACCAAACACAATCCATTTCTGTGAGGTCAGGCCTTCCAGTCCCACCGGGCCACGGGCGTGAATCTTATCGGTGGAAATACCAATCTCAGCACCTAGTCCGTATTCAAAACCATCGGCAAAGCGGGTGGAGGCGTTGACCATCACTGAGCTTGAGTCCACTTCTGTCATAAAACGACGGCCCCTAGCTTCATCATTGGTAACGATCGCTTCGGTATGTTGCGAGCTATAGCGGGCAATATGAGCGATCGCTTCGTTTATGTCGGCCACGACTTTGATGGAGAGAATAGGTGCCAGATATTCGGTGTTCCAGTCGTCCTCTGTTGCGGCAATACACTCAATATCACTGGGGATAAGTTGCCGGGTTTTTTCGCAGCCTCGCAGTTCCACTCCCTCTGCGTCATAGGCTTTCGCCAAGCGGGGCAGAATGTCGGTCGCAATGCCTTCGGCTACCAGTAGGGTTTCCATGGCATTGCACACACCGTAGCGGTGGGTTTTGGCGTTGAAGGCAATATTGAATGCCATCTCCAAGTCGGCTTTATCATCTATATAGACATGGCAAATACCGTCCAGGTGCTTGATGACAGGCACGCGTGCTTCACGGCTAATACGCTCAATTAAGCTTTTTCCGCCACGGGGGACAATCACATCGACGAACTCGGACATGGTGATAAGCTCGCCTACGGCTTCGCGGTCTGTGGTCTCGATGACCTGCACGATGGCTTCGGGTAGCCCGGTAGCAGTCAGTCCCTGCTTGATGCAATCTGCAATGGCTTGATTGGACAGAATAGCTTCGCTGCCTCCACGAAGGATGGTGGCGTTACCCGATTTCAGGCACAGGCTTGCTGCATCGATTGTCACATTAGGCCGGGATTCATAAATAATGCCGACCACGCCGAGGGGTACCCGCATTTTGCCCAGTTCAATACCGCTTGGACGTTTGGTTAGATCGGTGATCTCACCAATGGGGTCGGGCAACGTAGCCACTTGATGCAGGCCCTCGATCATGGCGTCGATCCGGGCATCATTCAGTTCAAGGCGGTCTATCAGTGCTGCATCAAGGCCATTGGAGCGGCCATTTTCCACATCGGTGGTATTGGCAGATAGCACGTGTTCACGGTTGTTATTCAGGGCGTCAGCAATGGCCAGTAAAGCCGAATTTTTGGACTCACTACTGGCAGCCGCAATCACTCGCGATGCTGCGCGAGCTTGCTGACCCAATGTGTGCATATATGGCTTGATATCCATGACACCCAACGTGTTCAAATTCCGAAACAGGGCATTATATAGCCGAGTGATGCATAAGTCCTGAATGACCGTTGATCAGGGACGCAATTGTCGGTAAATGGCACTGTTTTTACACCGAGAACGCAGGTTGTTGGCCCTCCGCGCTTACTGAGAACCCCTAGGCGTTAAAAGCTTGGACCTTGGTACGAGCACTGACGGATTATTTAGTCGGTCATCACTGCGGAGAACGGGTAATGGTTTATGGTGGTCTGGTCGTGGCCGGTAGTAGCGTCGTCCACTGTAGGGGTAGTGCGAGCGGTAGTACTCTTCCCTGTAAATCAGAGGAGGCGAGAGCTGTTGTCGGGCTAATTCCAGTTCTTCTTGGGCCTGGCGAATTTTGTCCCTCTCCAATCGATCCTGCTTTAGGCGATCACTCACCTTCGACATTTGCTCAATTCGTGCGGCAGACTCGGAGGCAGCTTGCTCAGCATCGCTACTGTTTTTGAGCGTCAGTGCCTCTACCAGCACGCTATTAGCCACCGGTTCATCACTGTAGATAACCGTGCCGTCAGGGCTAACAGACTTATACACGGTTTGCCCCTGTGCTGCCGTAGTCACTATGACTGTCAATAATATGATGACCAGCTTCACGCTAACCCTCCGCCCGGGCTCTAATGGTCAGTCTCTTTGATATTTCCTTGGACACTTCTTTTTACACCCTCTTGGACACTATAGCAGTTGCAAAGTTGTTGAAGGTGCATCGTTTACTAAGCTGTCATTTTCACTATCCCAGTGGTTGTTACTTTTACATACTCACTATTGGCAGCTGGTTCCAATTGGTGGTGTAGTGGGGAGAGCAGTGTTCCTGACGCATAGACCAGCGTTTTTTTACACCTTCCCCTGCGATAAAGGCGGTTCCCCGGCCATAACGGTGGTTGATGCCATCCAGTGTTTTCATTAATTCATCAGCCCGCGGGCTTTGGGGCGGTTGAAAGATATCCTGCTGTTGGTGTTTTCTGGCGGTTAGTTCTATCAGTCCAACACCGGCCTTGAGATAAGCGTGACCGGGACGATAAATTGATCGAACGGCCTGTTTGGCACTGGTTGCTATCACCCTGCTGTCGTCGGTGGGGTAGGGTAGCTTTACCACTGTGCTGTTACTGTAGTAATTGGGCTGATGGGGTGAGGTATGGATAAACACATGAATGGTCAGCGCTAGGTGTTGTTGTTGTCGTAATTTTTCAGCCGCTCGGTTGGCGTATAGACTCACCGCCTGTAACAGGGGTGCGATGTCGGTAGGTTTTTCACCAAAAGAGCGGGTGCAGTAAATCTGTTTTTTGTCTGGAGGCATATCTTCTAGCGTTAGACAGGAGTTGCCGTTAAGTTCCTCGATAGTGCGCTCCACGCAGACATTGAACTGGCGGCGTATGGTTTTTGGGTTGCTGCTGGCCAGATCCCAGGCTGTGTGAATCGACATATCTGCCAGCCGTCGACCAATACGAGATCCAATGCCCCAGACTTTTGTCACCGGTACTCGATGTAACAGCCACTGCCATTTATGGGGGCTGTCGAGCAGACATACCCCATCACAGCTGGGGATATTTTTGGCGGCATGATTGGCCAGTTTAGATAGGGTTTTACTGGGAGCGATACCTACGCTCACAGGCATCCGTACCTGTTTCCAAAGCGTTTCTCTCATTGTCTGACCATAGTTATTGAGTGCTTGGTCTATGCCGGATAACTTAAGGAACATTTCATCAATACTGTAGATTTCTATGTCGGGGCTAAAGTGACGCAGGGTGTCCATCACCCGCCGGGAAATATCACCATAGAGTCGGAAGTTGCTAGAAAATACCGCTACTCGATGCTGTTCGAGAAGCGGTCGGACTTTAAAGTAGGCCTGCAGGTCGGGAATGCCTAATGCCTTGGCTTCTTTAGACCTAGCGATGATGCAGCCATCGTTGTTGCTCAGAACCACCACCGGTTTTCCGCGAAGATCAGGGCGGAAAATTTGCTCACAGCTGGCGTAGCAGCTGTTGCAGTCTACTAAGGCGAACATCGGTGATGGCGTACAGAGTGGATAACCACACCCTCAATCAGTAATTCAGCGTTATCGTGTAATTCAATAGGTGGGTAACGGATGTTGCCAGAGCGCAGTAGCTGGTCGTGCATGTCCAGTACCTTACAAGTGAGCTCACCATCAATAGCAGCGATCACCACATCTCCGTGTTGTGGTTGTAAGGCCCGGTCTACAATTAGTAAGTCACCACTAAAAATACCAAAACCGGTCATCGAATCTCCCTCAGCTCGGGCAAAAAAAGTGGCGGAAGGGTGTTTGATCAGGTGTTCCCTGATGTCCAGCAGTGTCTCCATAAAATCGTCGGCAGGGCTAGGAAACCCGGCAGAGACGGCCACGCTAAATAGTGGGAAGGATGCAGATTGGCCGAGGGTTGACAATTGTATGGGGGAGGTTTTCATCTTCACGAATATACTGTATATATAAACAGTATTCAAGATGGCTGGGGCTACGAGTGTAGATTTTTTAATGAGCTGTTACTGTTCGAGCGGACTATATGGGCTCCACATTGACCAATACAGATTTAAATGCCGGTGTCTTGCTGCGCGGATCATGCTCACAACCGATAAGCACATTTGCTTCTGGAAAATAAGCCATCAGATTGTTGTCGGGTAAATCAAAGGGATAAACTCGAACGTGATCCATCCTGCCATAGGCAGACACCAGATTGACCACATGATTGTGAATGCTCAGGCGCTGGATAGTGGTGGGGCTCATCAATACTGACCATCGCTCTTGGGTGTTGCGGTAGCTGTCCGTCTCCTCGTAAATAATGGTGTTGAATTGACCTTCACTGCGCACGGTCATCAGTGTGAAGGGGTAGTTTGAGCTTTGTGGTCGGGGTGGGAGTGGTTGAACTCTAAAGCGTGCTCGACCGCCTGGCACCTTAAATTCTGGGGTGTGTTTTAACCGGCCTTTGATATGAAACTCCTGTTTTTTCACATCAATATCGGCCAGTTGTTCCATCCCGGGAATAACCTTGGCAATGGCTTCCCGAATATTCTTGTGTTGTTTAAATTGGTTGAAGTCTACGGGGCAGTCCACTAATAACTGCTGTGCAAGGTCACTTAGTACCACCACTTCAGGACGGGTGTTTTCATGGCGATCGATACCACCATCACTGAGCCGTACATAATTGAACATGGATTCTTGCGTCGTTGGTTGCCATTCCTCATCTCGAGCGGTGACGGGCAGAATCATCATTTCACTGGTATCACAGCCGTGGAGATGGCCAGTATTCAGTGTCGTGGTTAAACATAACTTGAAGCCGATATTATTCAGCGACCGTGCTGCCCAAGCTGAATTCGGGGTCGCACCATAGAGGTTGCCGCCCATCAGTAGGGCGGTATCTATTTTATGATTATGTGCGGCGTCTATACAGGCCAGCGTATCCATGCCTTCAGTAGTGGGGAGTTGAACGCCAAGTTCAGATTCAATTTTATGGAAGATGTCTTCTGCCAAAACGGGTTTGACGCCAATGGTGCCAATACCCTGAACATTACTATGGCCGCGCAGGGGAAGAAGGCCTGCGCCGGGTTTGCCAATCATGCCCCGCAGGAGGGCCAGATTGGAGATGTATTCGATATTCTCAACACCGTGTTGATGGTGAGTCATCCCCATACCCCAGGCAAAAATTACGTTTTGCGCGGCGATGTACTGGTCTGCCACCTTTTTGATCTGTTGCTGAGAAATACCGGTAGTCTGTTCAATAGTTTGCCAGAGCGTATTTTCAATATCCTGCCTGAAGAGATCAAATTGATCGGTGTGTTGTGCAATAAAGTCAGTGTGTTCCCCTCGCTTTTCCAATACTGATTTGGCAATACCCTTAAGCAGAGCAATATCACTACCAATAGCAGGTTGCAGGTATTCACTGGCGATCCAGGTGCCGCCAGTCATCATGGACTTAGCGCTTTTGGGGACGGCAAAGCGTACTAGTCCAGGTTCTTTGGCTGGGTTGATTATTACCACGCGACCACCTCGATCACGGACACCCTTGAGTTGATGGATAAAACGTGGGTGGTTGGATGCAGGGTTGGCACCGATCACAAACACCATATCGCAATGCGAGAGATCTTCTAGCTCAACAGTAGATGTACCTGTGCCGATGGTGGCTCCCAAGGCTTCGCTGGTGGCTTGGTGGCAGTAGTAGGAGCAGTTGTTGACGTTGTTGGTGCCGTAAAGACGGGCTAATAATTGAAAAATAAAGCCAGCCTCGTTGGAAGATCTACCGGAAGAATAGAAAAAAGATCGAGATGGGTCAGTAGTGGAGAATTTTTCAGCGGCATAGGCCAGCGCCCATTCCCAGCTAACCTCACTAAAGTGGTCGGCATTTTTTGACTTAAAAATGGGATTACCTAGCCTGCCGAGATGCTCTAGTTCGTAACCGCTTAATTCCCGTAACTCGGACAGTGAATGATTGAATATTTCTGATGGAATGGCCGGTTGTATATCAGTTGATTGCGCCTGAATGCTTTTATTGCAGACAGCAGGAAATTCACCCTGCTCGTTCGTCATACCACCTCGTTGACCTCCCATGCCAAGCCCACAGGCCTTACAGGTATTTTTTGAAGTCAGCGCCTTGGATGAGTTTTTAAGGCCAATTTTTCGGACAGTATTGAGTGTATAGAGAACCTTTTTGGTTCCGCCGCCAATAATATTTTCAGAAGCAGGCACGTTGCGATGATCACTCATATCATTTTTTGCTCATGTTCAGGCCACTATAAATACTGCGCATGAAACGTTAGATGCTCACCAATAAACGAAGCAATAAAATAATAGCTGTGGTCATAGCCAGGTTGCATCCGAATAGTCATGGGGTAAGGTGCACTACGGCAGGCCGCCTCCAGCAATTCTGTTTTCAGTTGCTCCTGAAGGAAATCATCTCGATCACCCTGATCGATCAAAACTGGCAGGTGGTGAGACGGAGAGCTTGATTTGATTAGCTCAGAAGTGTCGTATTGTTTCCATGCTTGCTGGTCATCACCGAGATACAGATCTAATGCTTTGTTACCCCAAGGGCAGTTTATGGGTGAACAAATAGGGGCAAAAGCCGAGGCAGATTTGTACTGCCTGGGGTTCCTCAGGGCAATGGTCAATGCGCCATGACCACCCATGGAATGGCCTGAGATACTGATTTTTGTACCATCAATGGGAAGTTGCTGGTTCACCAGCGCGGGCAATTCACTCACCACGTAATCGTACATATGGTAATGCTTATTCCAGGGTGACGCAGTGGCGTTCACATAGAAGCCAGCGCCCAGTCCAGCATCATAGCTGCTTTCTGGATCATCGGGTATTTCGTCACCACGGGGGCTGGTATCTGGAGCAATAATGGCCATGCCATATTTTGCAGCATATTGTTGGGCTCCGGCCTTGGTCATAAAGTTTTCGTCGGTGCAGGTCAGGCCCGATAACCAGTAAAGTGCCGGAACCGGGCCTTGTTCTGCCTGGGGTGGCAGATAGACAGAAAACGTCATGGCGCAATTGAGCGTATCCGAGTCGTGGGAGAAACGGAGTTGTTGTCCACCAAAGGATTTATGTGCCTCTATTTGGTCCATGGCGATTTTTTCCCGTTAAAACCTGAATTTAGTAGAGCACGACTGATCGAATACTTTCTCCCGCGTGCATTAGATCAAAGGCTTTATTGATATCGTCCAGAGGCATAGTGTGGGTAATCAAATCATCGATATTGATTTTACCGTCCATATACCAATCGACAATTCTAGGCACATCGGTGCGCCCTCTTGCTCCTCCGAATGCGGTGCCACGCCATGAACGCCCAGTCACTAGTTGAAATGGACGGGTAGCGATTTCCTGACCTGCACCGGCAACGCCCACAATACAGCTTTGCCCCCAGCCCTTGTGACAGCATTCCAGTGCCTCTCGCATCACTTGTACATTGCCAATACATTCGAAGCTGTAATCCACACCGCCACCGGTCATATCGACAATATGATCTACTACATTCACAACCTCTGATGGGTTGATAAAGTCGGTCATGCCAAACTGTTTTGCCAAGTGGACTCTATTTTGGTTCAAGTCTATGCCGATAATTCGTGTAGCCCCCACCATTTTGGCACCCTGAATGACATTCAGGCCAATACCGCCGAGGCCAAATACCGCCACGGTTGAACCCGCTTCCACTTTCATAGTGAAGGCTACAGCACCAATGCCGGTAGTGACGCCGCAACCGATGTAACAAATCTTGTCAAAAGGGGCATCTTCCCGGACTTTGGCTAGGGCAATTTCGGGTAACACGGTGTAGTTAGAAAACGTAGAGCAGCCCATGTAGTGAAGAATTGGCCGGCCATCCAGAGAAAAACGGCTGGTGCCATCGGGCATAACACCTTGCCCCTGAGTGGCGCGAATAGCTTGGCATAGATTAGTTTTTGGGTTCAAGCAGAAATTGCACTCTCGGCATTCCGGGGTATATAGGGGGATGACGTGATCGCCCGGTTTAAGGCTCTTAACGTCCGACCCCACATCGACAACTACACCGGCACCTTCGTGGCCCAGAATAGCGGGGAAAGCACCTTCCGCGTCATCGCCCGACAAGGTGAAGGCGTCGGTATGGCACACACCTGTAGCCTTGATTTCCACCAGAACCTCACCTGCTTTTGGGCCCTGTAAGTCAACCTCTACCAACTCAAGTGGTGCACCTGATTTAAAGGCCACTGCCGCACGTGTTTTCATCTTCGGTTTTCTCCATTTGAGCTGTTTTCGATCGGCGGAGCACTATAATCAGTTGGCCTAGGTGAGGCAAACCGAACCGGAATACCTGTAAACAAAATCTGCGGTAAACCAAGTTTCCACTATAGTAATTTTCTTTGTGAGGGGGAAATAGCACATGACTTATTTTTATCACTTCTTTGGAAAAGGTGGGGCTTTGAGACGGTGGGGATTAGTCTGCCGGTATCAGGTCGCCCACGGCACTGGCCAGTATTTGGTTGGAAACAAGCATGACCCGATTGATATTTAGTAGAGAAGATAGGGGGACACCGATATCGTCATTACCCACATAATGGACGATAAGTAGATGAAGTTGGTCATGGGAGAGGGCGATCTCTGAGTTAATGTGCTCACGTTTCTCTGCTACTAGTACTGCATCTGTTTTCTCGAGTAGGTTAAGCAGGTGGCGATAGATCATTCGGGTATCGTGGTGAATAGTTTCGATCAATTCTTCGTCGTCAGATTGCTGCCTCAATTCCACAAAATTCTGCCGAACATCTTTTAGACTCTTTGCGCTGCAAACCAGATTTCGAGCGGCATGCAATAATCGAGAAATATTTTCGGTTTCCCCTTTCTCTGACTTCTCCTGCAATACCTTGTTGGCGTAATGGAGAATTTCCTGTTCGATATGTTTGATTTCAGAATATAGCTCATCGTAACTGGGTTTCTGTAGGCTGGCTTGTTGGTAGACAGCGAGCGCCTTGTAATCCTTGAGGAGTTCTTCGGGGCGAATTTTCATCACGCGAAGATTGAGAATAATCACCTTATAAAATAACCGGCATACTTCTTTGTGAAGGGCTTCCTCGGCAGCATCAAGGACCGAGCTGGGAACCTTGGTGATGTAATGGCAGCCGGATGAATCACCATTGGTAAAGCGGTTCTGTAGCCACCGCGAAAAGGGTGATACGAAAGGTAGAAAGAGTGCAATACCCACTAAATTGATAATTGAGTGGAACAACACCAGGGCGTACATGGGATCCTGTATTGACAAGGTATTGGTGATCAGGTGAAGCATCGGCACCAGTAGTGCAAATGCCACGATACTGGTTACTAGATTAAATATAAAGTGGGAGAGCGCTACTCTTCGTTTAGCCGCAAAGCCTTTCAGACCGCCGATCAAAACCGTGCTGGTGGTTCCCAGATTTGCACCGATGACAATAGCTGCAGCGGTGGTGAGCGGTAACACATCTGCATGGATAGCGCTCAATACAATCATCATGGTGGCTGAGCTGGACTGAATTATCGCGGTAAAAATTAGGCCACCCAGTAGAAATAGCAGCAGAGGGTAGTCCCGAAAAACGTCTGGCGAGACGAGCTCGCTGAGAAACCCCATACTGGTTTTCATTAGCTCTAAGCCCATCAGTAATAGCCCAAATCCGAGCAATAATTTAGCTTGGGGGTGTCGGCGGTGTTCGGTGTGGATAAAAACGATACCCAGCGTCCCCAGAGCGAGTAGTGGAAGTGCATACTCTGTGAGGTTGAACTTGAAACCAATGGTGGCGACGATCCACCCGGTAAAGGTCGTACCCAGATTGGCACCAAAAATAATGCCAAGGGCATTGGACATTTTTAGAATCCCAGCGCCTACAAAGGCCAGCACGATAAGCCCTACCATCGAGCTGCTTTGAAGGCAGGCGGTGCTGATAACCCCCATCAGTACACCCCTAATAGGCGTGTTGGTGTATGTCCGGAGTAATCGTCGGAAGGAGTGGGTGCCAAGGGCGTGTAACGCCTGCTCTAGAGTCATCATCCCGAATAGAAAGATGCCAAGGCCCGCCGCTAATTCCCAAGGGTGAAATTGCATGATGAGGTTCTTTCTATCCCTGTCTGAATCAAGGTGTTATTAAGAGTTTAGAGGAAAATTTATAGGAGAGACAGAGTGATGATGGGGAAAACCTAAAGCAGGGAGACTAATGTTCAGTTGAGACAGGTAATGGGAAGAGATTGCTTACTGGTTGAGAGCTCGACCCTATCAGAGCCTCAAAGAGGCCCTGATAGGGTTAAGCCGGTATTATTTCCCTAGCGGTTTGAAGATCAAAATCAACTTGGGCAGTAGTGTCATTGAGCCCAGCAGAGCTGCAAGCATAGCCAGCGATGTGAGCAATCCGAAATAGACCGATGGAATAAAGTTGGACAGTGCCAGGATAGAGAAGCCGGCAATAATAGTGATTGCTGTATAGAACAGCGCCCGCCCAATACTGGCATGGGCTCGGTGCATGGAGGCACTGTAATCGTGGTCAATCTCAAACTCTCGTTTGAAGCGGGTGATGTAGTGGATGGCGTGGTCGACACCGATACCCACCGTGATGGCCGCAATGGTAATGGTCATCATGTCGAGAGGAATTCCGGCAATGCCCATGCCGCCAAGTACGACACCTGCTGCCAAAAAGTTAGGGAGGATAGCGATCAGGGAAATGGGTATTGACCGGAATAGCACTAGGAACATGGCCATAATACCGAGAAATACGGTGCCCAAGGTCATGATCTGAGAGCGGAAGAGGCTCTGAAGCATGTTGTTATAGAGCACTAACAGCCCTGTGAAATGTACTTGGTCTGCTTCAAAACCAGCTTCAGTAATGGCAAACTGATGAATTTTATCCAGCAGGTCTTTGCGATTTAGTTCGCCCTGGGTTTCGTTGACCCTTAGGGTGATCCGTGCCTGATTATGATCTTCATCAATATAGGGGTTGAGAAGAAGGTCAGCATTCTCTGGCGACAACATCTTGGACATAAAGGCTAGTTCCAAGTCGTTGAATTTGTGGCCAGACAGATCAGAAGCTACATCGGTAACGGTGACCAGTGAACTCACTTTGCCAATTTCGGGCAGAGACTCCAAATAGACGTGTAGTTTTCTTAGATCTTCGACACCCGCACTGGTTAACCAGTAGCTAGCTTGAGCCGTATGGGACCCCTCTGACTCGTCGTCAGCAAAAGCGTCATCGCCAAAAGGATCATCAAGGTCTTCGTCGGCAAATGGGTCGCCATCACCATAAGAGTCATCGCCTGTTTCTGAGGCGTCACTTTCTGTAATATTGCTGGCATGGTCTATCGCAGGTGGCGCATCCAGAATAATGTCCAATGGCGTGGTGCCGCCTAACTTCGCGTCAATCACCGATAGCCCTTGATAGATTTCGGTATGAGAGCGGAAGTAATCGATAAAGCGGTTTTCTACTTGTAACTGGGAAATACCCCAAGCACTAGTCAGTGCTGCTAAAAGCGCCAAGCCAAGCACTAGTCCACCGTGTTTCTCTGTAAAACGCGAGAAGTAAAGTGTGAGCGCAGCAGAATTGTCGGCTTTGTCTGTATTTTTTCCCTTGCCCCAAATCATCATTCCAGCCGGGATAATGATGAATGACAGAACGAGGGCCAACAAAATACCCATCGTCATCATCCAGCCAAAGTCGATGACGGGGCGTATATCACTGACCACCAGAGAAACAAAGGCGACCACTGTTGTCAGCACCGTATAAAGGCACGGGCGTGCCATAGAGGTCACTGTATCTCGCACCAAATCCAGCTGGCTTCTGTCTGGCGCCTCACGGTGTAGTTCGCGGTAACGAACAATCAGGTGAATGGTTAACGCGAGAGTGATAATTAATAGCAGTGCAACAAAATTGGAGGAAATGACAGTGAGGCGCCAGTCAATCCAGCTGAGGTAGCCGAGTATAATTTCTACGGACAGAACACAGGTGACCAGCGGCAATATAACCCAGCGGAGTTGACGGAAAATAATCGCCAGGGTAATGATAATAAAGAGCAGGATGCCAGTACCAAAAATTTTCAGGTCGCTTTTAATAAAATCGACCATATCGGCAGTAATCATGCTAGGTCCGCCAAGGAACACCTCGGCCTGTCCTTTGAAGCTAGACATCTTTTCACGTATTTCCGCAACTCGGCGGTGCTCTTCTGCGGCGCGAAGTGTACGGTAGTCTAGGAATTCTTTGCTTATTCGTTCAAGCTCAATCACTTCTTCAGGGGACAAGTCTTCCGTGGCTCGTTTAATCCGCAAGGTATCCCGTGCTTGAACCAATTCCAGATATTTTTCATCTAGCTCCATTGTTGCCAGAATGGCCGTGGTTTGGCCATCTTTGCTGAGGATTAGGTCGCGGTAGATCGGGCTGTCGAGGAATTCTTTACGGGCTAGGTCGCGGTCGGTATCTGGCAGAAGCAGTGTGCGTGGAGCTTCTTTGAGTTGTGAGACGGAAATTTTTGGGCTGTACAGCAGAGGCACATTGAGTATGGATGTGACGCTGGCAACATCATCAATTTTTGCTAATTCCTCATGCATTTCATTGAGGGTATTAAGTGCGTTGTCATCAAACAGGTCGCCCTCGTAAGGGGTATAGGTGACCACTAGGAAATCACTGCTACCGTAGCGCATTAATGATTCACGGAAATAGGCCAGGCTGTCGTCGTTTTCAAGTGTCAGGGAATCTGCCGATGCATCAAGCTTGAAATTCGGCAAGCCGAAGGCCATGCCTATGGCGAGTAGTAATACCACCACTATTGAGGCGACAGGGCGACGCAAGATTAGTTTTTCATAGACTCCCAACAACCGTTTGGACATCTAGTAATCCCTCTGATTTTTATTATGAAAGGCGCGCATTATGACAGAAGATAAGAGGGCAGTACCATACTGATAATGTTCGTGCTCTTAACGGTCGATGTGGCCCAGAGCCCGGTCGGGGGCAATACAGTCCCGAACTCGTTGTTTCAACACTTTTGCTTCTGGAAATCCTCCATCCTGATTGCGATCCCAGATGACTTTATTGTCTAGGGTGATTTCAAATGTCCCTCCTTTATCAGCAGGTTTGAGAGACACCTCGCAAAGATCATCAGCAAAAGTCGTGAGTAACTCCTGAGCTAGCCAAGCTGCGCGTAGTAACCAGTTGCAGCGGGTGCAGTAGAGGATAGAAATACAGGGTTTTGATGACATAAGGTACACTTCCAAAGCAGAAACGGAATAGTATTAACCGGGCCCAGAGCAATGCTAAATTAGTTGATAGCGACCTAATCAGCAGCTCTCAAGATAGCTTCCAGGCAAAAAATATGAAAGGTGTAATTCTCGATGCCGATAGCCTTGGTCCTGATGATGTGGATTTAGGGCCGGTCACTAGGTTGCCAGTTGAATGGACGCTATATGGCTCGAGCAAGCGAGAACAGGTAGCGGAACGTATAGCGGATGCGGCGATTGTACTGACCAACAAGGCGCCCATTGGAGCGGCAGAATTGGTCGCGGCCCCGGGCCTGCGTTATATCGGGGTCCTGGCCACGGGCACCAATGTAATCGATGTTGCAGCAGCTAGCGCGAGTAATGTATTGGTCAGCAATGTTGTGGGTTATGGTTCTGCATCGGTGGTACAACACACTTGGGCTTTCATTCTAGCGCTGGCAACACGGCTGCCGGATTACAATGTGGCGGCCCTCGATGGCCGCTGGGCTGAAAGCCCATTCTTTTGTTTACAAGATTTTCCGGTGAGGGAATTAGCCGGTAAAACGTTGGGTATTGTCGGTTACGGCCAATTGGGCCGTGGGGTGGCAGAAGTGGGTAAAGCCTTTGGCATGGAGGTGAAGATTGCCTCGTTTCTTTGGCGGCATGGTGATGATCCAGAGCGGGTACCCTTCGATAGTCTGATTGCTACAGCCGATGTGATTAGTTTGCACTGTCCGCTCACCGAAGAAACGCGAAATCTGATTGGTCGTCGAGAGTTGGCCAAGATGAAAAGTACTGCGTTGCTGATTAACTGTGCTCGTGGCGGGATAGTGGACGAGCAGGCATTAGTTGATGCCTTGGAGGACGGTGTTATTGGTGGTGCTGGGTTCGATGTGCTGTCGGAAGAGCCGCCTATAAATGGAAACCCTTTGTTGAACCAGGAGGTGCCTAATCTGATTGTGACGCCTCACAGTGCTTGGGTGGCTCGCGAGTCTCGCCAGCGGCTGATTGATCAAGTGGCTGAAAATATTCAGGCATTCTTGGCAGGTAAGCCTTGCCGTGTAGTGGGGAGTTAAAGCGTTATGTTGGGTCTGATTCAGCGTGTTAGTTACGCCAAAGTGGTAGTGGAAGGTGAGGTCGTTGGGGAAGTGAATCAAGGCATTCTTTTGTTGCTCGGAGTGCAGCGGGAAGATACCGAAAGTAATGCTGGCAAGCTGTTGCACAAAGTACTTAACTACCGAATTTTTCCCGATGATGAAGGGAAAATGAATCTGAATGTGCAGCAGTCCGGGGGTGATTTGTTGATCGTGCCGCAATTTACTTTGGCTGCCGATACAGGCAAAGGGTTACGGCCCAGCTTTACGACTTCAGCGCCGCCGAATTTGGCAGAAACGTTGTATGACTACTTTGTTTCACGGGCTAAGCAGTACTCACAGGAAATGTCTGCCAGTCCGGCCATAGGGACGGGTCTCTTTGGCGCCAATATGCAGGTGACCTTGTGCAATGATGGACCAGTGACTTTTATGCTTGAGGGCTGACGGCTTTGCTGGTTAAAGCCTTTCCTGACTAAAGACTCTCCTAGTTAAAGACCGAGCCTTTCTGTATTAAATCTCAAATGGCGTGTTCAGCTTTTTCTCTACTGGTACCTTGGTAAGCTGCACATACTGTGGAATACCATTTTTGTAGGGGGGGTAGTCCTCGCCTTGGATCAATGGTGCCAAATAGTCGCGCGCTTTTTGAGTAATACCGTAACCGTCACGCGTAATAAAACTGCGAGCCATTTTCTTTTCTACGTTGGCCACTTTTTCCAGAGGCACTTCACCAAGGCTCCAGGAATAAGTTTCGCCTTTGTTGCGCTCAATAGTGACCATGACTGAGTTTTTTCCCGCCAGTGCATATTCCACAGCAGCCCGACCTACAGCGTAGGCCTGTTCCACATCGGTAGCAGAGGCAATATGGCGCGCAGAGCGTTGAAGGTAGTCAGCCAGTGCCCAGTGGTATTTGTAGCCCAGAGCATGTTTCACCATACTGGCCAAGGTAGGGGCAACGCCACCGAGTTGTTGGTGGCCAAAGGCATCTTTGCTCATAGAGCCAGAGATTAAAGCACCGTCCGGATACTGAGCGCCCTCTGAAGCAACCACTACACAGTAACCGTGCTCCTTAACGACTTGTTCTACCTTGGCGATAAAGTCTTCTCGTATGAAGGGTATTTCCGGAAAGAGAATGATATGGGGAGGATCGCCTGCTTTTTCGGCTGCCAGTGCACTGGCAGCCGCAATCCAGCCTGCGTGACGCCCCATGACCTCGAGAATAAACACCTTGGTGGACGTTTCACACATGGAGGCGACATCGAGGCTAGCTTCCTTGGTAGACACTGCAACGTATTTGGCGACAGAGCCAAAGCCGGGGCAGTTGTCTGTAAAGGGTAAATCATTATCCACCGTTTTGGGGATATGGATGGCCTGAATGGGGTAACCCATTTGTTTTGATAACTGGGAAACCTTCAGGCAGGTGTCAGCAGAATCGCCGCCGCCGTTATAGAAGAAGTAGCCAATATTGTGAGCTTTAAAAACGTCGATCAAACGTTCGTATTCGGCTTTGTTTTCTGTGAAATCTTGTAATTTGTGGCGGCAGGAGCCAAAGGCGCCCGAGGGGGTATGGCGTAGTGCGGCAATGGCGCTCGCAGACTCTTTGCTGGTGTCGATCATATCTTCGCGCAGCGCACCGATAATTCCGTTGCGACCGGCGTACACTTTGCCAATCTTATCTTTGTGCTCACGTGCAGCCTCTATCACTCCGCTGGCGCTGGCATTAATGACCGCTGTTACACCACCGGACTGTGCGTAGAATGCATTCTTTTTTGACATTGTTTGTCTCGACTCACCACCCTTTTTAAAGTGCGCGAATCATACTGGAAAGTGCTGTAAATTTCATTTTTATGTCATTTTTTGTGTTTAGCCGAACCGTTTTCAATACCAAGGGTTGCATGGTGGTGAAATTAAGCTATGTTGTTCTCGGCACAGACATCTGCTTTAGTAAGCGCGAGGAGTTTGTTACTAAGGCACAGCTTTAAAGGGAATAGTTTTTACAGGTCATCAACGACAATATGCATATTCATATATTAGGTATTTGTGGCACTTTTATGGGGTCGCTGGCTCAGCTGGCAAAGGCTTCAGGTCATCAGGTATCAGGCAGCGATACTAACGTCTATCCACCTATGAGTGCTCAGCTTGAGAAAGCGGGTATTGAATTGACGGAGGGTTATGACCCGGCACAATTCAATCCGTTGCCAGATTTGGTGGTCATCGGTAATGCGTTGTCTCGGGGTAACCCGGCGGTGGAATATGTTCTGGATAACAGGATTCCTTATACTTCTGGCCCTCAGTGGCTGGGAGACTATTTCCTCAGAGAAAAATGGGTGTTGGCTGTGGCGGGCACTCATGGCAAAACGACCACCTCCAGTATGTTGGCCTGGATTCTTGAATACGCGGGAATGAAGCCCGGTTTTCTCATTGGTGGAGTGCCGAGCAATTTTGAGGTTTCAGCCCGCTTGGGAGATTCGCCATTCTTTGTGGTAGAAGCAGATGAATACGACAGCGCTTTTTTTGACAAGCGTTCCAAGTTTATCCACTACCGCCCCCACACCGCCATTCTCAATAATCTGGAGTTTGATCACGCTGATATTTTTGCTGATCTCAATGCCATTCAAACTCAGTTTCATCACTTTGTACGGACTATTCCTGGGAGGGGGCTAATTGTGGCGCCAGCCGGTGATGCCAATTTACAAGAAGTGCTTAATCGAGGCTGCTGGTCAGAATTACAGGGCCTTGGTGAAAATAGTGATTGGTCCATGGCCCTCACCGAGGAAGATGGTTCCGTTTTTTCTGTCAGTTTTCAGGGGGAAAGGCAGGGTACCGTGCGCTGGGGACAAACTGGAACACACAATGTTGCCAATGGCTTGGCCGCTATTGCCGCTGCTCGGCATGTGGGTGTGAAGCCGGTGTTGGCTTGTGAGGCGCTTTGCCAATTCAGTGGTGTGAAGCGCCGTATGGAGAAGCTGGCCTCGATTAATGGTGTGGTTGTTTACGATGACTTTGCTCACCACCCTACGGCGATTGCCACGACTCTAGAGGGGCTGCGTAACAAGGTGGGCAGTGAGAAAATTATTGCGGTCATTGAGCCGCGCTCCAACACCATGAAACTGGGTATTCACAAAAGTCAGTTGGCTGACGCTACCGCTCTGGCAGATCAAGTATTGTGGTATCAGCCCGATAATATCGGATGGTCTTTGGCAGATGTGGTGGGCAATGGTCCGGTTCCTGCGGAGGTGTTGGATGATATTGATGCCTTGGTTGATCATACTGTACAAAAGGCCGGGAAACTGACGCATATCGTCATTATGAGTAATGGTGGTTTTGCCGGGTTTCATGGCAAGCTGGTAAAAGCTCTGGAGGAACGAGCCAATGGCTGATTTTAATCGCGCAATTACACTGGCAATGACAGGGGCTTCCGGTGCCCAGTATGGCCTGAGGTTACTGGATTGTTTAGTTCAGGCTAATTGTCAGGTTCAGTTTCTGATTTCCGACGCTGCTCGAGTAGTGGTCGAAACTGAGACAGAGCTGGAATTACCGAACGATGGCAGCCTGGAAGATTTTCTGACACTAAATTTTGATGCCGAGCCGGGACAAATTGTGGTCAACAGTGCCAGAGATTGGTTTTCCTCGGTGGCTTCTGGCTCTGCCAGCCCGACATCCATGGTTATTTGTCCGGCCAGTGGGGGCACGCTTTCGGCGATTGCCTGTGGCGCGAGTAATAACCTCATTGAGCGGGCTGCTGACGTGGTTATTAAGGAAAAGCGTCAGTTGATTGTGGTGCCTCGTGAAACACCATTATCAGAGATTCACCTCGAAAATATGCTTAAGCTGGCGCGATTGGGTGTCACGGTATTGCCGGCTATGCCCGGCTTCTATCAAAACCCGGAAACCATCGACGATCTGGTGGATTTTGTGGTGGCACGGATTCTAGATCATCTGGGCGTTGAGCAGAATCTGTTGCCCCGTTGGGGTAGTTAGCTGGCCTACGTGTAAACAATCGGCTCTGGGTTGGCTATGCCTGTACAAGGGAGTGGTTGGTGGAAAATATCAAAGAACTTTTTATATTACTGATACTTTTACTGGCTGTGATGGTTTGGTCCTGGATAGCCCCTTTCGACAGATTGACCTGGTGGTTAGAAGCCATCCCCGTGATTATTGCACTGCCCGTACTCTGGTATACCCATGAAAGTTTTCCACTGACCCGTATTAGTTATTATTTGGTGTTTATCCACGCTGTTATTCTGGTGGTGGGTGCCCACTATACCTATGCAAGAGTGCCACTGGGATTTTGGTTGCAAGATTGGTTTGACTTATCCCGCAATAACTACGACCGAATTGGTCATCTCGCCCAAGGCTTTATACCTGCCATTTTGGCTAGGGAAATTTTGTGGCGAAAAAAAGTTCTGAATTTAGATCATCAAGGCTCATCAGCAGATCACCGAGGTGGGGGCTGGCTGTTTTTTTTGGTGACCTGTTTTTGTCTGGCCTTCAGCGCATTTTATGAACTTATTGAGTGGTGGACTGCTGTCATCGGTGGTGACGGATCCCTGGAATTTCTTGGTACCCAAGGTGATGTCTGGGATGCACAATGGGACATGATGTCGGCATTAATTGGCGCTGTGGCAGCCCAGTTACTATTGGGGAAATGGCACGACCGACAAATGGCGGAGGTGCGCTAAGACATTTCGGAACACCGGCTATACAGAGGTTTGAGTTTATATCCGTTGATACCAGTTAACACCATGCTCATCTTGATCGACGCTCAACATTCCTCTATCTATCAGACAGTGTAAATGTGCATAGCTCTCTCCAGTTGCCAGTACTAGTGTGGAGTGAGTAATTTTTGATTTAAACATGAGCGGGAAAAAATCGACCACACGTTTTGGAGTGTCAGCATTTTCGTGGATAATCTGAAGGTCTCTTTCATGATCATCTGTCAGTTTTTGTAAACGCTGCGCCGCACCCTTAAAGGGTAAGCCGTGGGATGGCAGTACCAAGGTGTTCTCGGGAATGATCGATTTTAGCTTGTGGCATGAACTGATCCAGTCCTTAAGGGGATTGCCCAAGGGTTCAATGGGCCAGACACTCACATTGGATGAGATCGTGGGTAGTAGTTGGTCGCCGGAAATAAATAATTCGAGTTCGGGGCAAAAAAGGCATGCATGTTCCGGTGAATGACCTTCGCCCATCACTATCTGCCATTGATGATTGTTAACCGTAAGCGTGTCGTTGTCCTTCAGGCGATGATAAATAGTTGGCATACCACGAATCAGGCTACTAAAAGCACCGAACTTTGAGCGGTAGTAATTCAACTGCTCTTCATTCAATCCAGCGGCGTGATAGAACGCAACGGCTTCATCGGGTGCTTCTCGGTTGCTGTCCTCCAGCAGGATCCGACAATACATGTATTCACTGCGCGACATCCATAGATCTGCACCACTACGACGGCAAAGCCAGGCGGCCAGTCCGATGTGATCAGGGTGCATATGAGTGCCGATAATGCGCTTGATGGGTTTTTCGCTGGACATCGTCTTATAAAGTGATTCCCAGAGATCAGTGGTGGCATCGGTGGCTAGACCGGTGTCTACAATGGTCCAGCCATCGTCTTCTTCCAGTACCCAAAGATTGATGTGGTCGAGCTTGAAGGGTAGAGGCATTCGCAACCAGTAAACGCCCGTTGCTATCTCTCTCAGCACCCCCAGCTCAGGCGGTTGAGAATAGGGGTATTGTGGTTTGGATGCAGTCATGGGCTTACGTTAGTCAAAGAATGGAAGGTGACGCATGATAGCAGAGTAGTTTGGCTGTACTGTTTACCCGGTGCTTGTAACCCCGCGCTTTTAACCCAGAGTCTTCTGTAGCCATAGTGATATGGCTTCTATTTCCTCTATGCAAATGGCATGTTCCATGGGAAATGACTGATAGCGAGGTTCAAATCCCATCGCGGTTAAATATTTCATACTGTTCTGGCCGTGAATTTCCTGGACGACGGGGTCATTGGTGCCATGGAATATTTGGATTGGTATCTGTTGGTTGGCAGGATGAACCTCAATAGAATTGACGGTAGCGAAATAGGTAGATAGTGCCAATAATCCGGCCAGCGGTTTGGGGTAGGTCAAGGCTGCGTGGTAGCCAACGGCACCACCCTGGGAGAAACCGGCGATAACAACGTGCCGGCTCTCAATGCCCCGTTCGAGTTCCCGGTCAATGAGTGCTTGTACTGCGGCGGCAGATTGTAGTAATTGGGCTTCATCCACTTTTCGGTCGATGTCCATTTCCAGAATATCGTACCAGGCGGGCATGATAAAGCCGCCGTTAGTTGTCACCGGAATCTCCGGTGCATGGGGAAAGATAAACCGAACTGCCAGCGGTTCTGGTAGACGAAGCTCTGGTACCACCGGCTCAAAATCATGTCCATCAGCGCCCAACCCGTGAAGCCAAATGACGGAGGCCTTGGCGGGTGTGGACGGCTCAATTTCAACACAGGGCAGGAGGTTCATAGGCTAGGACTTACCTTGATTTCGATGAATGGATTATATCGGCTACCTGGCACAGGCAGTAAGGAATTTGTTAATCTAGCGTTTTGAAACCAAACGTTGAAACCAAACGTTGAAACCAAATGTTGAAGCCTAACCGTGACACCAACTTTTGAAGCCAACCCCTGAATCCAGCTGTTGATACTATGTTGCCGATACTCTATTCATTCCGTCGTTGCCCCTATGCCATTCGTGCTCGGATGACATTGAAGTATGCTGGTGTACAGGTTGAGCTACGGGAAATCCTGTTGCGGGAAAAACCGCCTTCTATGCTGGCAGCATCAACCAAGGGTACGGTTCCTGTGCTGGTGTTGCCTGAGGGTTCAGTCTTGGATGAAAGCTATGATGTGATGCGCTGGGCGCTAGATATTAACGATCCATGTCACTGGTGGAATCCGGGGTTGGCTTCTGAGGTAAATACTCTGATTGAACAGAATGACTTCTCATTCAAAGCCCATTTAGACCATTACAAATATGCCGATCGCCACCCCCAGCACTCGATGGAATATTATCGTTCTCAGGCGGAAAGTTTTCTGGAAGTACTGGAGGACAGATTAACCGCTACCCCGTTTTTACTGGGTGAGACGATAGGCTTTGTTGATGCAGCGATATTGCCATTTATTCGTCAATTCGCCTCTGTGGATAACGCCTGGTTTGAGCAGGCGCCTTATCCGCACTTACAGAACTGGCTAGCGTATTTTTTGAATTCAGACTTGTTTCTGTCGGTGATGGAAAAATATCCAGTTTGGCATGAAGGGGCGGCTATACAGTCATTCCCTAAATAGAAAACCAATTTTTTACTGCTAGGTAAAACCATGTTCAGGTTTCGGAAAGGCACCTGAGCGCACCTCGTCAGCATAGGTCTTGAGTGCTGAGCCCACATCACCACTTTCTGCCAGGAAATTTTTGGCGAAGGCAGGGAGTCGGGGTGAGAGCCCCAGCATATCGTAAATCACTAGTACCTGGGCATTGGTGTCCGGGCCAGCGCCGATACCAATAACAGGTATGTGCAATTCTTCAGTGATTTGCTTGGCAAGGGCTGAGGGCACACATTCAAGCACGAGGATGTCGATACCCGCGTCTTCTAGCAAGTGAGCATCACGAATCATTTGCATAGCGGCTTCATCGTCGCGGCCCTGAACCCTGTAACCACCCAGTTTATTGACAGACTGAGGAGTAAGACCGAGGTGCCCGCATGTGGGTATCCCCCGTTCGGTAAGCATTAATACCGTTTCTTCAAGCCAGGCGCCACCTTCCAGTTTTACCATGTTTGCGCCAGCCTGCATCAACAGGGCCGCATTTTCCATGGCTTGCACTTCTGTGGCATAGGCCATGAAAGGCATGTCAGCAATAACCAGCGATTGACGGTTGCCGCGACATACCGACTGAATATGATAAATCATGTCATCCATAGTGACAGGCACGGTACTGTCGTGCCCCTGAATAACATTGCCTAGCGAGTCACCCACCAGAATTACCTCGATACCTGCCTGCTCTATTAGCCGAGAAAAAGAGGCATCGTAGGCGGTGATCACCGGAAATTTTTCGCCCTTTTCTTTGAGTGCATTCAGGGTATTGATGGTGACTGTTTTCATGAGCCTCGTTCCTGTCAGAGGTGGGGGCGGGGATTGTAGTAGTGACGTCCTGACTTGATATTGAGTAAATATTCAACCAAGTTCTGGTAGTCCTGTTCACTGTTAGCCAAATCAATGTCGGTGGCGTTAACAATCAATAGTGGCGCATCATCGTAATAGTAGAAGAATCGAGTATAGGCATCGTTGAGCTGGCTGAGGTAATCGGCATCTATCGATTTCTCTGCCTGAATTCCACGGCGTTGGACTCGGTCGAGTAATACGTCTGTAGACGCCTGCAGGTAGATCACGAGATCTGGCCTGGGCGCATCAATGGTGAGTTGTTGGTATACCGTTTGGTAGAGCTTCAGTTCTTCATCATCCAGCGTCACTTGGGCAAAAACTTGATCCTTCTCGATCAAAAAGTCAGAGACCCGAACTTGCTGAAACATATCACCTTGACGAATTTCTTGAATTTGTTTGGTTCGTTGGAACAAAAAATATAATTGGGCAGGCAGTGCCCCGCCCCGTCGGTCCTGATAAAAGCGTTCTAGAAAAGGATTTTCATCCGCTTTCTCCAGAAATGTTTCACAGTTGAAGCTGGTAGCCAGCCGCTTCGCCAATGTGGTTTTTCCCACACCAATGGGGCCTTCCACGGCAATAAAGCGGGGTACGTCATCGTCCTTAGGGGCCAAAGTCTGATCGTTAGCCAGTTGTTCCACGGATGCCTCCTTGTGAGTGGCGAACGATACCTTCTGGTGGGCAACTTTCCAAGAGCTCTGCCAAAGAGATTCCATCGGGCAATACGAGCTGTGGGGCTATATCGGCCAATGGAAACAGCACGAAATTGCGTGTTGCCATTTCGGCGTGAGGTATACGTAGCTCTGGGAGGTCGATCACCTGATTTCCGTAGAGCAGAATATCCAAGTCGAGCGTTCGGGGACCCCAGTGTTCTAGCTTGACACGATGGTGGGTACTTTCTATCCCTTGCAGTGCTTTTAGCAGAGGAAGCGGAGGTAATGTGGTTTCCAGTTTGGCAACACCATTGATGTAATCGGGCTGGTCGGCGGGCCCCATCGGAGGGCTGCTATACCAAGGTGAAACAGCGGTGACATGGGTGTCCGGTAGTGCTTCCAGTTCAATTATGGCGCGCAGTACCTGCTGTTGTGGATTGTCGAGGTTGCTACCCAGTGCGATATAGGCGGTTTCAGTCATGAGCAGGTTTGGATGACGGCGTCTTCTTTCGTCGACGGCGACGCTTATTTTTCGGTTGCTGTACCGATTCAGCCATAGCCTGTCGTTTGTCCTCATCTACGTCCTGAAATTTGGTCCACCAATCCCCTAGTCCGGGTTCGATTTCCCCAACATCTTCACGTAAGAGGAGGAAGTCATAACCGGCACGGAAACGCTTGTTCTCCAGTAGACGGAATGCCTGGCTACCTGCACGACGTGGTAAGCGTAGTTGTAGCTCCCAAATTTCCCGCATGGGGAGGGTGAAACGGCGGGGAATAGCCACTCGTTGGCACTGTCTGGTGGTGATTTCGCCTGCGGCTTGCTGGAGGGCATAGAGAGGTGGCGCGTCGCCTTGCTCAAACTGTTTACTTAATTCTTTTAGTGCAGGCCAGAGTAATGCAGCAAAAAGAAATGCTGGTGTAACCCGCATGCCACTACGAATACGTATGTCTGTGTTGGTTAGCGCTTTTTCAACAAACGGCAAATAATAGCCGGGATCGTTAGCGAGGGCTTCTTCCGTGGCTGGAAACAGAATGCCGAAAAGCTGATATTGGCGCAGCAAATGAAATGTGACTAAGGCGTGGCCGTTCATCAATAGTTTGAGGACTTCATCAAATAATCGTGCTGGAGGAATGTCAGCCAGTAGGTTATGAACCTTGGTGATCGCAGCTGCAGTGTTGTCTTCTATTTGAAACCCCAGCTTGGCCGCAAAGCGTATAGCTCTTAGCATTCTTACAGGGTCTTCTCGATAGCGCTCAACCGGGCTGCCGATAATATGTATTAGCCGCTGTTCTATATCGGGCAGACCATCGGCATAGTCGTAGATGCTGTTATCTTGGGGATGATAATAGAGCGCGTTCATGGTGAAGTCGCGGCGGCTGGCATCGTCGTTGATCGAACCAAAAATATTGTCGCGTAATAGCATGCCTTTAGAAGAACGACGTGAGTCATCACGGTTGTTTTTCTTGTCAGTGTGATGAGCGCGGAAGGTGGTGACTTCGATGATTTCTGACCCCATCCTTACATGGACGATCTGGAACCGGCGTCCAACAATACGCGAACGCCTAAAGAGTTGGTTGACTTGTTCAGGCGTGGCATCAGTTGCCACATCAAAATCCTTGGGTTTTAGCCCCATCAATAGGTCACGAACACAGCCGCCAACCAGAAAGGCTTCATAACCATCGCTGCTGAGTTGCTCGACCACCTTTCTTGCGCCAGCACTTATTTGCTCGGGAGAAAGTGGATGCTGCTCGGAGCTAATAACATGAGGTTCGTTGACTGCGGTGGGGCTGCGTCTCCTGAACATTTTAGAGAGTTTTTTTAGCATGCTTGTGCTGCAAATGCCCAATACTTAGAAAGGGGCAATTCTAGCACAGCGGAGTTGAAAAGACTTTCGATACAGGTGGTTGGGTGCAGGTGGTAAGTGGAAGGTATTAGATGGGTGCCGGGCTCGCAATAAGCAGGCATTAAAAAAGGAAGCCCGTAGGCTTCCTTTATATCCCATACGCCATCGAGTCGCGAGATCTACTTCCCATATCAACCAGATTAGCAATCCATCCAATATTATTTTTATTATTTATTGTTATTAGTTTTAGCTATTGTTACAACATGAATAGCAGGAAGTATGCCAACACGTTAAAAATCATAAAAAACATGTGGTTATGTATTTTACGCCACCTTTATTATGTTTTAATTAAGCATAGTGATACCAATCTACACGTATGTCGGGTTAGAAAGTAACATTAGGCAGCACTGATCTCAATGGACCTTTCGGCGGGGGATGCCCAGTTTCTGGCGTCGTTCCCACAAGCATTTACGACTGATACCCAATTTTTGAGCAAGTTCGGTTTCGCTCATGGCTTCCTGATTCTCCAAGACAAATTGAGTGAAATAGTCTTCCAGTGATAAGCCTTCGGGTGGATCTGAGTTTATGTGCCTGATATTGCTTGAGCGGGAGGTGGCTGCTCTTTCATTCACGCCCTCTTTAGTCTTTTTCTCCTGGTCTACCAGTGACAGGTCGATACCCAGTAGATCGTGGGTAATTCGCTCGTTGTCATCGCAGAGAATTGCTGCTCGCTCCAAGGAGTTTTCCAGTTCACGAATATTCCCCGGCCAATCGTAGGTGGTAATCGCCCGAATGGCATCTGGTGCCAGCTCAAGGTGACGTTTATTCAGTTTTTTGTATTGTTTTTTTAGAAGCACATCAGCTATTTCTAAAATATCGTTGCCCCGTGAGCGGAGAGGAGGCAAGTCCAGATTGACCACATTGATTCGGTAGAATAGATCTTCCCGAAACAGATTCTTTTCACAGAGCTTTTTTAAATTGCGGTGGGTGGCGGCTACCAAGCGAATATCTACCTTTCGTGATTTTACCGAACCAATGGGGCGTACTTCTTTTTCCTGTAGTACACGAAGTAGTCTGGCCTGTGCTTCAAGTGGCAGTTCTCCTACTTCATCTAAAAACAGCGTACCTCCATCCGCGGCGGCAACCAGCCCCTTGCGTGCGTCGGTCGCACCGGTAAATGCGCCTTTCTCATGGCCAAATAGTTCAGCCTCAATGAGGTTTTCTGGAATAGCGGCACAGTTCACACAGATCAGTGGGTGTTTGGCTCTCCGGCTTTCATTGTGAATAGCAATGGCGGCCAGCTCTTTACCCGTCCCTGTCTCGCCATGGATTAACACGGTAGCATCCGTTTTGGCGACTTTGTGCAGAATGTTAAAGACGTGTTTCATCGCTGGGCTGGTGCCGATCATTCCTCGGGAATGTGGCGAGGGGGTTTGACCATCTCTTGGCACTTTGGGGCTGCTAAGGATACGTTTAACACGGGCGAGCAATTCATTGTGGTCTAAGGGCTTGGGAAGATAGTCCACGGCACCGAGGCGCATGGTTTCAACCGCAGACTTCAGACTGGCGTAACTGGTCATAATTAACACGGGGACTCCCCCGGCCAGTTGAATAAGGTCTGTTCCAGGTGCTTCGGGAAGTCGAAGTGCGCTGATAATGAGAGAAAAGTCTGAGAGTTTAAATTTATCTAGCGCATCTTGGATACTGCGAGCCCCGCTTGTCTCATAACGGTTACTCTTGAGCAGTTTCTGGATAGAGATGCGAATGGCTTCTTCATCTTCGACAATCAGGATTTTATTCATAACTGGCCTGTAGCAGACTTATGCTGTTTATTCGGCAATGTGTGTGAATGTCGTGTTGCTAGTGCTCCTAGTGTTACCTCGATATCAGCTGGATGCAACCCTCTCCATCACTGGGGGTACTCGCTCGCGCCGCCAGTTTTCTGCCCCCCACACCAATAACTCACTACAATCTGCATGGATAAGTTCAGTGGGTGGAGGTAGACCAAGCCAATGCATAGCCGATATGAGATTGGCGGAGGCTGTTTTGGCATCAATCGAGGGCGTTAGGTTTTGCTTGCTAAGCTTTTGCCCATCCGCGTTGATTGCCACGGGTATATGCCCATATAGCGGTATAGGCAGCGCCAGTAGCTGTTGAAGACAGATTTGTCTGGGGGTAGAGTCCAATAAATCGCTGCCGCGAATGACATGACTGATTTGTTGAAAGGCATCATCGATGACCACGGCTAACTGGTAGGCAAAAAGACCATCCTTGCGATGCAGCACTACATCGCCAACCTCATGTTTGATGTCCTGCCGCTGTTGTCCCTGAAAGATATCATTGAATGTAATCTGACTTTGAGTTGGCGCCTCTAGTCGTAGGGCTGAAGGTGCAGAGGGGTCTTTCAGTTTACAGCGACAAGGGTGAAGGCCACCTTGTTCTTTTAATTGCTGTCGGCTGCATTGACAGGGGTAGGTGACCCCCATATGTTGCAGTTTCTCGAGGGTTGCGAGGTAGGCTTCAGTGCGTTGGCTTTGATACAGAATCTCACCATCCCAGTTCAAACCATGCTGTTGAAGCTGTTGCAGAATGCCATCAGCAGCTCCAGGTAGTTCTCTCGGTGGATCGATGTCCTCTATACGTACCAGCCAGGTGCCATGGTGTGCTTTGGCCTCCAGGTAGCTGGCCAGCGCGCTGACCAAGGAGCCAAAATGTAGGGGGCCGGAGGGAGAGGGGGCAAAGCGCCCGATATAAGGGCATTCGGGCAGGAGTGCTGTCATGGTAATGCCGAGGGCGGCAGGTGCTGCCCCCGTAAACTGTTGGTTGCCGGTAAGTCCGTCGTTGGTAAGTTAACCGCCGGTAAGCTGCTTTTCTTTGATTTCATCAAGAGTCTTACAGTCAACGCAAAGGCTAGCTGTGGGGCGTGCTTCAAGTCGGCGAATACCGATGTCTACGCCACACTGATCGCAAAAACCATAGTCGTCGCTTCCGATACGTTCCATCGTGCTGTCGATTTTCTTAATCAACTTGCGTTCACGATCACGGGTGCGAAGCTCAAGGCTGAATTCTTCTTCTTGAGTAGCTCGGTCTGCGGGGTCAGGAAAATTGGATGCTTCATCCTTCATGTGGGATACAGTGCGATCCACCTCTTCCATCAGTTCCCGTTTCCAGGACAGCAGCATTTTTTTGAAGTGTTCTTTCTGCGCACCATTCATGTACTCCTCACCTTTCTTTTCGGTGTAGGGAGTGAAGTCATGGGCTGAGGCAACAGTAGTTGTTTCTGCGTTCATTGGCATGTGTTCCAGCACTCGGTGATTTGCGAGACCCGCGTTTATAGTGCCAGCGGGGAATTTTTTCAAGTAAAAAAATGCTATTTATCTTGTTATTTGTACAATTTACCCGTTTAAGTGATTTTTCAGGTTGTTATTCAGCATGTCATTTCGTTTCTATTGAGAGCGAACTCTATTTGATTGCAGAGTTAATAGCGCCATAATACCTTGCATTTTTTGACCTCATTTACATGGCATAAGGAGTGTGACTACGTGCGGTTAGCTGATCGAACTCGTCATTTGACACCATTTAAAGTGGTAGATTTTATTCAGGCTGCCGTTGAGCTTCAGGCTCAGGGTCGGGATATTGTGCGGATGGCTATCGGTGAACCCGGGTTTGCCACTGCCGGCCCTATTGTCGAGTCAGCAAAACAGGCCCTTGCTGAGGGCAAGACATTCTATACTCCCCCCTGTGGTATACCGGAGTTGCGCCAAGCTATCGCCGACTATTACCAACAGCGTTATGGCCTGACTATTGACCCACAGCGGATTATCGTGACAACCGGAAGCAGCGCTGCCTTGGGTATGATTTGCGATTTGCTGCTAAACCCCGGTGATGGTCTGCTAATGTCAGATCCCGGCTACCCTTGCAATCCAAACTTTGTACGTCGCCTTGATGCCGAACCACAGTTTGTTCCCGTAGACCCCAGTGGTAACTATCAACTTACAGCAGAGCTGGTGGCATCCCACTGGCAGGATAATACCGTTGGCGTGATGGTGGCATCGCCCAGTAATCCCACGGGTGAAATTATTAGCCGTGATAACTTGGCGGCGTTGTATCGAGAAGTTTCAGATCGTGGTGGAAATCTTATTGTTGATGAAATCTATCATGGACTGACCTATGGAAACGAGCCAGTCGCATCTATTCTAGAGATCACCGACGGAGCTTTTGTCGTTAATAGTTTCTCAAAATATTTCGGTATGACGGGTTGGCGGTTGGGATGGATGGTTATACCTGAGGGATTGACCGATACCATCAATGTGATAGCCCAGAATTTCTATATTTCAAGCCCGAGTGTCGCTCAATATGCTGCCTTGGCGGCCTTTGAACCAGAAACCATTAGTATTCTTGAACAGCACCGGGACGAGTTCAAAAAGCGGCGGGATTTTTTGGTGCCTGCATTGCGAGAGCTAGGGTTTGGCGTCAGCCATGTGCCTGAGGGTGCATTTTATGTGTACGCCGATGTGCAAGCGTTCACTGACGATTGTGAGGCCTTTTGTTGGCACTTGCTCTATGAGCATGGTGTGGCCTGTACGCCAGGCACTGATTTCGGGCATCATCGAGCGAATCACCATGTGAGGTTTGCCTATACCGAGCCTCTGGATCGGCTGAAGCTGGGTGTTGAGCGGATAAGGCAAGCACTTAGTCAAGTCGCTTAGGTCAGTCACTGAAGTAGACTTGTTCAGCAACAGCTCAAATTAAGGCGCCCAAATGAAGATTAACCCACCCTTTGAAAAAGCGGTGCTATTGAATCGTTATAAACGGTTTTTGGCAGATATTCGACTTAATACTGGCGCAGAGCTAACCATCTACTGTCCGAATACCGGTTCGATGAAAAACTGTTGGGCCCCAGAAACACCCTGCTGGTTTTCACGCTCCAACAACCCGAAACGCAAGTTGCCCGGTACCCTTGAAATCACCACAACCCCGGATGGGTTTTTAACGGGTGTTAATACCAACCGCCCAAATAAATTGGTTCGAGAAGCCATTGAAAATGGCACGATTGTCGAGTTGCAGGGTTATGAGAGTATTCGCCCAGAGGTGAAATACGGTGAAGAAAATAGCCGGATTGATCTACTGTTAAGCCAAGGTGAACGGCGATGTTATGTGGAGGTAAAAAATGCCACGTTAGGTGTGGGCAAGGGGTTGGTTCAATTTCCTGATGCCGTAACGACCCGCGGCACAAAACATCTACGTGAGCTGGCTGCTATGGTTGAACAAGGACATCGTGCTGTACTGGTCTTTTGCGTACAACACACAGGGGCTGAGTCTATTGGTCCTGCCGATGATATCGATCCTATCTATGGGATAACCCTGCGCAAGGCAATGGACGCCGGTGTCGAGGTTCTGGCCTATGGTTGCACGTTGTCTCCGTCAGAAGTTGTGATCGACCAGCGATTGCCATTTAACTGTCCATAGCTTTTTCAGGCCTTAAGGCATTATGACAGACCCAGAGATGAAGCTAGGTCGGCAGCCTCTTCAATAATTCCGGGCAGTGACTTGGCTAGAAAAGCGGGTGCAGCAAACAGCACATGACTGCCCGCTTTGGTTAGGATTTTCCCAACTAGTCGTTTAATTTCTGTTTCATCCATCTCTGCTATTTCGGGCTTTTGCAGGGCAAGTAAGCTGAGATCGTCAGCGACGGATAGGACATCGAAAAGCGTCACTGATGGCGCCGCTTGGGTGAATTTACTACGTGGTTGGCGGGGTTCTGTCTCTGGTTTTAAGTGATGAGTGATAGCTTGAGCAATGGGTTCAGGTATGCTCCAGCTTTTGAGTAAGGCAATGGTTATAGCTGCACTGGTATGGCCAAATATTTCATGCTCTTTGATCATCAGTTCTTGGTTGGAGGTTGGATATGCTCCCAATGCATTAAACTTGTCTAGATCGTCCATGAGTAGAATAAATCGACCAATTTCATGGAGAAGACCGGTTAAATAGGATTGCTCCGTGTTTAGTTTATTCAGGTGAGCCAACTTTCTTGATGCGACAGCTACCTGTAATGCATGGATCCAGAGGTTTCGGTGAAATTGCGTGCTGGGCGTAAAAATCTTGGAGAGCGAGATCAGGGTAATCAAAGACGACACTTGATCGACACCTATATCTTGCCACGGCTTGGTGAAGCGTTTCTATTTCAGTGCTGCCTCCCAGCGCTGCTGAATTGGAAAGCTTAATGATTTGAGCGGCAATGACCGGGTCTTTGGACGCCAGTTCGAGTACTTCTTCATAATAATCTGTTCCGTTTTTATCCAGCGCGAGTAATTGTGATGCGCTCACCGGAAGTACTGGCAGCTTGGCTCTATATGATCTGGAAGAAGACTTGTCAGCGGGGGGGGGCGAGGCTTTAGCATTCATATAGCGTGGGTATCTCGAACCGTAGGGATTACCTTATATAGGCGAGAATGATTCTATAGTGGTGGATGATATTTAGCCAATAAGCGCCTCGGCATGGCGGGGCGCTGCCTATACGTAGTTGTCAGGCAAACAACCCTTTTAGCGCATCCAGTGATTTCTGACCTTTATCTTTGGCGACCTCTGGATTGCTGTCGCCAAATCCTTCCCGCTCTAGATCGTCCTGCGGCAGCTCATCCAGAAATCGGCTGGGGGTGGTGCTGAGGATTTCACCAAATTGTTTGCGCTTACTGGCCATGGTCATGGTGAGGGTTTGTCTCGCCCGGGTGATACCCACATAGGCAAGCCGACGCTCCTCTTCCAGGTTGCCTTCATCAATACTGTTACGGTGAGGAAGAATGCCGTCTTCCATGCCAATGAGAAAGACGTGAGGAAACTCCAGGCCCTTGGCAGCATGGAGTGTCATCAGTTGGACTTTGTCATCGGCGGACTCTTCCTCCTGGCGATCCAGTAAGTCCCGTAATATGAGTTTAGCGATGGCATCTTGCATCTGGCCTTCATCGGCGCTTTCTTTTGTAATGGCTTCGGTGCTTTCTTGGTAACCCGCTTCGCTGTCATCTTCGCCTGCCACCGACATATCATCTTTTTGCAGCAGTTTTTTGATTTGATCCAGTAGGAAGTTGACGTTGCCCATGCGTTTTTCGGCCACAGCACCGCTGCTAGCATTTTGATGAAGCCAGCCTTCGTAATCGATGTCATTCACCATTTCACGAATGGCAGCAACAGCATCGCCATTGCTACAGCTGCGTTCCACATTTTGAACCCAATGCTTGAATCGCTGTAGTCGTTCCAGGTTTTGGGATGGGACTTGAGACTGCAGACCAACTTCATCGATGGCATCCATCAATGAGATGTGTCGCTCATTGGCGTAATGACCGAGCTTCTCCAGTGTGGAAGTACCAATCTGGCGACGAGGTGTATTGATGACTCTCAGAAAAGCGTTGTCGTCATCGGAATTCACCACCAGCCGCAAATAGGCCATGATGTCCTTGATTTCAGTGCGGGCGTAAAAAGAGGTTCCACCACTGAGGTGATAGGGCACAGCTTGAGTCTGTAATTTCATCTCAAGTAATTTGGCTTGATGATTGCTCCGGTAAAGAACAGCAAAATCGCGAAAATGGCAGTGTTTGCGCAGCTTCATATCCAGAATTTCATTTACCACCCGTTCCGTTTCCACCTCCTCGTTGGGGGTGCGAATCAATCGCAGCGGATCACCTGGGCCAAGTTCACTCCACAGAGATTTACTAAAGACATGAGGGTTGTTGTCAATGAGTTGGTTGGCCGCTTTTAGGATCAGACCGGTAGAGCGGTAATTCTGCTCCAATTTGATCACGTTTATCCCAGGAAAATCCTCGTTCAGTTGAACCAGGTTTTCTGGCTTAGCACCACGCCAGGCATAAATAGACTGATCATCATCCCCGACGACGGTTAGGGCGCAGCGCGTGCCCGCCAATAATTTCACCAGCTGGTACTGGGCGTGGTTGGTGTCCTGGTATTCGTCCACCAATAGATAGCGGATACGGTTCTGCCATTTTTCCAGAATATCCGGGTGGTCCCGGAACAGGCACGCAGGGATCAGAATCAGATCATCGAAATCCACGGCATTGTAGGCGCGCAGTGCCTGGCTATAGCGCTCGTAGACCATGGCGATGGACTGTTCGCCGCTATTCTCTGCTTGAGACAGCGCCTGAGCGGGTGAGCGCAGATCATTCTTCCAGCGGGAGATCTGACTTTGTGCAAGATCCAGATGGTCTGCATCCAGATCAGAACTTTTTAACATTAATTCTTTGAGCAGATTTTTAGCATCCTCGGCATCGAAGATTGAAAAGCCCCGTTTGAAGCCGAGTTGCTTACTCTCCCGGCGGATAATGGTAAGGCCCAGATTGTGGAAGGTGGAAACAGTCAGGCCGCGGGCCTCTTTGCCACTCACCAGCTTACCGGACCGCGCTTTCATCTCCCGGGCCGCTTTATTGGTAAACGTCACGGCAGCAATATTCCGGGCACTGATGCCGCACTGGTTGATCAGATAGGCAATCTTTTGGGTGATCACACTGGTTTTGCCGCTACCAGCACCGGCCAGTACTAACAATGGCCCATCGATATATTTAACAGCGGCTTTTTGTTGTGGGTTGAGGTTCTTCAAGAGTGCTGGCTATTCCGGGCTGCAAAAAGGCAGCGGATTGTAGCAGGGCGATAGACCGTCGCCAGCGCTATTACCAGTTTTTGCTAAAGTTCGGGTATTAACCAAAAACTCGATGCTATCCAAACACGCCATTCTAGCCAAATACATAGTCACCCGGCGCATCACGTAGCACGTTATAACCCGCTTTACTGGCCCCCATTGTTCGCTTGGGTACTTCGCCAATACTATGTTCATCTAGCCAATAATTCCATACGGGCCACCATGAACCCTGTTGGGTCTCTGTCGTTTCAGCCCACGTATCCGGATCAATGTATTTGTCCATAGGGTCGTGGGTTGCGAGCTGAAAGTGACGTCGAGGGTGTTCAGGGCCACAGACAATCCCAGCATTGTGCCCACCGTTGGTGAGCAAAAAAGTGACCTCTGAGCGTGTTAGCCCCTGAATTTTATACACAGATTTCCATGGCGCCACATGATCGGTAGTGGTGCCGACGACAAATAAAGGGGTCCGGATATCTTGAAGTGCTATGGGTTTCTCGTCGACGATATACTTGCACGAGGCGAGCTGGTTTTCCATAAACAGCTGTTGTAGATACCGGCTGTGCATATTGGCAGGCATACGGGTACCGTCAGCATTCCAGGCCATCAAGGCATTGGGTTGGGTATCTTGGCCAAGGTAATAACGGTCCACTGCGGGTTTCAGAATCATATCCTCAGCACGTAGGGCCTTAAAGGCATCTCCCATGCTGGAGGCTTCGAGGTAACCATCGGTCCACATGAGGCTATTGAGGAATGCCATTTGGCTGGAGCCTAGAAACCGTTTGATTTCTCCGGGTTCAGTGAAGTCCACCTGAGCGGCGAGTAAGGTAATACTGTTGAGAATATCATCGTCTTGGCGGGCAAGTGTGGCAGCACCAATTGACAGTAAGGTGCCACCAATACAGTAACCTACTGCATTGATTTTTGTTTTGGGCGCGATGGCTTTGACTGCATCCAGAGCGGCAAAAAGTCCTGATTTCAGATAGTTATCCAGGCAGAGTTCCCGGTCATCTTTATCGGGATTCTTCCAGGAGATCATAAAAACAGTTTTCCCCTGATCAACCAAATACTTTACCAGTGATTTTTCTGGCGTGAGGTCTAGAATGTAATACTTCATTATCCAGGCGGGCACGATTAATACGGGCTCTTTAATCACCGTTTTGGTTGCTGGGCTGTACTGAATGAGTTCCATTAACTCATTTTTAAAAATGACCTTTCCTGGTGTTGTCGCTAGATTTTCACCTACCTTAAAGTCACCCATCTCAGGAGTATTCTTCTTGAGTAATGACGCTTGAATGTCTTTATGTAGATTACTGATACCTTCTAGCAGATTGCGTCCTTTTTCATCCCAGGTGGTTTTTAGAACCTCCGGATTAGTGAGCGGAAAGTTGGATGGGGACAGTAATTGAAATATCTGCTCATTAATAAAATTAACGAGTTCAGTGTTGTCTGGATCCATGCCGGGAATATCGGTGGCCAGTTCCTTCAGCCAATCCATGGTGGCCAAATGGCCTCGGGCCAGCATATTAAACGGGGGCTTTTTCCAGAGCTCATGTTTAAACAATGATGAGGTTTGAGGCAGGGATTCATCGGATTTTTCTGTGACCGCCTTTGCTGCAGCTGCGGACAACTGCAACACTTTTTCCGCCAGACTTTGCAACAGTTGAAGGCGTCGAGCAGGCGCAAGGGCCAAGTGTCCCAGCCAGTCCGTGTAAGCCAGAATCAACTGCATGGGCGACATGCCGTTGGTGAGCTTGACGATACTTGCACGCAGTCGTGAGTCGATGTTGTCTACGGTTTCATCATCCAAGTTGGGTATTTTTTCAAGCAAACTATTCAGCATGCTATCTAGCTTAGGAATAAAGCTGGATGAGTCAGCATTGGTGTTCGTATCAGTGGTGTTATCAGTACTGGTGTCGGTAGAGTGGTCGGCCATGAAAGCATCCTCGCGTTATGCGGACTATAACACTCGTGCCTTTATAATTTCATGGCTGGGTGGCAATAAATCAGGGTTGGTTAACGGGTAAGTGTTATCCGGTATCCAAGTGCCTCTGTCAGATGATCAATGCTTAACCCAGTGCTGTTATCCAGATCGGCAATGGTGCGCGCTACTTTAAGAACTCGGTGAAACGCTCTAGCGGAAAGCCCGAGCTGTTGAACGGCCCGTTGCAACAGTGCTTTTTGGGGCTCGCTGAGTGGACAGTGCAGGATGACTTCCTGGCTCGACATGTGGGCATTGATCTTGCCCGCGCGATCCAGCTGGTATTGACGTGCTGTTTGTACTCGTTGATAGACAGTGCCACTGCTGTCGCCATCTGTTTTACCCTCTACGAGCTTATCGCCGGGCAAACTGGGTACGTCTACCTGAAGATCAATGCGATCGAGTAGTGGCCCAGAAATCTTATCCCGGTAGCGACGAGTTTGGTCGGGTGTGCACCGGCAACGCTCATTGCCCTGATAACCACAGGGACAGGGGTTCATGGCAGCGATAAGCTGAAAAGACGCTGGGTAGCGTATTTGTGCATTGATTCGTGAAATCATTATTTCGCGAGATTCCAACGGTTCCCGCAAGGCTTCTAGGACTTTGCGGGGAAACTCCGGCAATTCGTCCAAAAATAATACGCCATGGTGGGCCAGAGAAATTTCACCGGGCCGTGGAATACTGCCACCACCCACCAGCGCTATAGCTGAGGCCGTGTGGTGTGGCGCACGAAAAGGAGGGTGTCGGACATGTTTTCGGAGACCGAGTCCGGCCACTGAATGAATAGCAGCTACTTCCAGCATTTCCCATGGCTGTAGTGGGGGTAATATGCCAGGCAGTCGGCTGGCGAGCATCGTTTTACCCGTGCCCGGCGGGCCGCTAAGCAGGATGTTGTAATCTATTAACCCCTTAACGTGAGGGATGTTTAGGTAGGTTAATTTTATGAACTACAGGGGTAGCCGAATTTGTTAGTGAGAAGATGAGGCTATCAGTCGGTAATGTGCCAATAGCGGCTGTTCATAATATGTACTATTGTTAGAACTTACCCTTAATTATAGCTGTGCCACCTTGATGAATCATCGTAACCAAGAAGAAGGCAGTCCGTGTTATTTTCGATCTGAGCGGGTCTACAACGTAAACAACCTGTGGTTTTTTAGCACCCGAGAAGGTGTTGATATAGGGCCATTCGACACCAAAGAAGATGTTCAAGGAGAACTAATGCTCTTTATTCGCCATGCTAGCGAAGGAAGCATTAAAGTCGATGCTTACTTGTCTAAATATAAAACACAATAGACCACTTCATATCAACGGGCAGCATTGTGCCAGAAGCGGTTCTCACAAGACCTCCAATACATCCAAGACCTTGCGGGGAAACTCGGGTAGTTCATCGAGAAGCAAGATTCCAAGGTGGCTAGCTAATCAGTAGATTGTGGCCCCCGGCGGCAGCGATTTCCAGTGCACGTTTTGCGTGATGTTGACCGACTATTTCATTGAGGTCTGCCGCCGGTGAGGGGTGTTCTGGAGCGGGGGGGCATGAGTGCTGGGCGAGGAGCTGGTTGCCATTGAGATGTGCACATACCGTGAGCAGGTGGTTGGCAGGGTAAACAGCTGTGTTATTTGCCAAGGCTGCTTCATCGGCATTGTCCATGGGCACAATTAGATCACGTTTGGCGCGCGCACAGGCGAGCGCTGTTGGCAGTACGCCATCTACTGCGCGTAACTCACCGGAAAGAGCCAGCTCGCCAATGACTTCGTAGTCATTCAGTCTCTCAGAGGGAATTTGGTTTGATGCGGCAAGAATGCCGAGCGCAATGGCAAGATCAAAGCGGCCGCCGCTCTTGGGAAGGTCTGCGGGTGCCAGGTTGACGGTGATGCGTCGAGCGGGAAACTCAAAATGAGCATTCAGCAGTGCGCTTCGTACCCGATCTTTGCTTTCTTTAACCGCCGTTTCCGGCATGCCGACAATGGAGAGACTTGGCAAGCCGTTAGTAAGGTGGACCTCCACCGTGACGGGTGGTGCATCGATGCCAGATTTGGCGCGCGTGTGAATAATGGCAAGTGCCATTGTTACCCTCCGTGGTGTTTGAGCAGAGAATCATTTCTCTGTGCTATCGGCTTCGCCGGATGTTCTGTTTCTCTCTAGGATCGTTTTTCTAATATAGAACGGGAGGCATTCCTGTCTACCCGTCTTATGGGTTGTTTTATTTGTCGCTAACGTGAGATTCCAATTCAGCCAGTTGTTTTTCCAGTGCCTCCAGTTTTTCTCTGGTGCGGGCCAATACGGCGCGCTGAGCATCAAACTCATCTCGGGTCACTAGATCCAGTTTATCAAAAGCTGCTTGGGCGGCAGTACGCATCTTTTGCTGAAACTCACTGCCTAGGGCTTCGGCCCCAGGTGTGATGACACTGTTTAGCTGATGCAAAAACTGGTTGAGTAACTCGTCTGGCTTCATTGATCGGTAGCTCCTTTAAAATAGCAGCTATTCTAGCCTGAATATTTTTTCATGCCGAATCTATTCTTTTTCTATCCCTTTTTGGTGCGTTACCGATTCGCATTATGGTTTTTTGCACCAAATTGAAGCACTGTTTTGGTGCGCGTGTTACCAAGCTTAGATAATACGGGAGCTTCAGGATTGTTGGCATGCCAAATGCATTATTCCTATCGAAACCATCTAATTGGTTACGTTTATAAATTTTTTTTGCTGTTGTTACTATTTCGGAGAAGCTTATGAATGCTTTTAACAAAACACTCGCTATAACGACTCTCGCACTGACCGTGCCGATGGTTGCCTCTGTTGCTACTGCCGCTGAAGTGTCAGGCAATGTGACGTTAACCACTGACTATAAGTTCCGTGGTATTTCTCAAAATGATACAGGCCCAGCCATTCAGGGTGGATTTGATGTGGCCTTTGAAAATGGTATTTATGTAGGGACCTGGGGATCGGTCGTTGATTTCCAAGATCCCGATGGTTCCGATGCTGATTTTGAGCTCGATTACTATGTGGGCTATGGCGGAAACATCAATGAAAACGTGTCTTACGACGTAGGGTATATCTATTACGATTACCCCGGGTCTGACGAAACCGTATTTGATCTTACTGGTAAACGTGATCTCGATTACCAAGAATTCTACGGTAGCGTTTCTTTTTCAGATTTTACTCTGGGAGCCGCTTACTCCGATGACTATTGGTTAGAAACAGGTGAGTTCTACTATGTCTACGGCGATTACAGTTTGAGCCTGCCACAGGAGTTTTCTCTCGATTTTCACTACGGTTATAACTCGTTTGAATTTGCCAGTGGTGACAGTAATCCCAAAGATGCTGAACAAGCATTTCTGACTAACGATGAAGATAGTTATTCCGACTACTCCATTACGCTGAACAAATCTTATATGGGTGTTGATTTCAGCCTTAGCTGGATTGATACAGATCTTGATAGCAAAGATTGCTTTGATACCGATTGGTGTGACAGCTCTGTTGTCTTTGCCATTAGTAAAAGTCTGTAATTAAAAAGGGCTGTGCTCCCGATTGAGGGGGCACCGTAATATCTAAGGAGCAATGCGATGAAAATGATCACAGCAGTTGTTAAGCCTTTTAAGCTGGATGATGTGCGAGAAGCTCTCGCTGCTATAGGCGTGCAAGGCGTGACGGTAACAGAGGTAAAAGGTTTTGGTCGGCAGAAAGGCCATACCGAACTTTATCGAGGCGCTGAGTATGTGGTGGACTTTCTTCCAAAAGTAAAATTGGAACTGGCCCTAGCAGACGACATGGTTGACGGCGCCATTGAGGCAATCACCTCAGCGGCTAATACCGGAAAAATTGGTGACGGTAAGATTTTTATTTCGGATCTGCAAGAAGTGATTCGAATCCGTACCGGTGAAACGGGTGCTGAAGCAGTATAACTTCACATTTTATAAACAGGGGAGACTTGAATCATGAGTCCTGAAATTATTGAAGTAAAGTACGCATTAGACACGTTTTATTTTCTCGTGTGTGGTGCTCTTGTTATGTGGATGGCAGCGGGTTTTACCATGCTGGAGGCGGGGCTAGTTCGCGCTAAAAATACCACTGAAATTCTAACCAAAAACGTAGCGCTATATGCTGTTTCCTGCGTCATGTACCTATTGATGGGTTACACCATTATGTACGGCGGCAGCGAAGGCGGTATTCTGCCTGATTTGTGGTTTGGCAATAGCATTGCCAATGCTAGCGCAGAAGATGTACTTGCAAGCGGCGGTGAAACGTATTACTCCGGTGCTGCAGATTTCTTCTTCCAGGTAGTATTTGTTGCTACGGCTATGTCGATTGTATCGGGTGCTGTTGCTGAGCGGATGAAACTCTGGGCATTCCTGATCTTTGCTATCGCGATGACCGGCTTCATTTATCCTATGCAGGGTATGTGGAAATGGGGCGGCGGCTTCCTTGATGCTGCAGGCTTCCAGGATTTTGCGGGTTCAGGTGTGGTGCATCTGTGCGGTGCTACTGCTGCGTTGGCCGGCGTGTTGTTACTCGGTGCACGTAAAGGAAAATACACGGCAGATGGTCGTACCAATGCGATTCCCGGTGCCAATATGCCGCTGGCAGACATTGGTATGTTTATTCTTTGGATGGGCTGGTTTGGTTTTAATGGTGGCTCGGAGTTAAAAGTGTCTGATATTGGCGAAGCCAATGCAGTTGCCGATATCTTCGTCAACACCAATGCGGCAGCTTGCGGTGGTTTGATTGCAGCATTGCTTCTTGGTCATATCCTGTTTGGTAAGGCTGATCTGACCATGGCAGTGAATGGTGCTTTGGCTGGTTTGGTTGCTATTACCGCTGAACCACTGGCGTGGGGCGCTATTGGCGCCACACTGATTGGTGCTGTAGGTGGTGTTATTGTTGTCTTTTCAGTAACGACCATGGACAAGCTGAAAATCGATGATCCTGTGGGTGCTATTTCTGTCCACGGTGTGGTCGGTATCTGGGGCTTGTTGGCGGTATGCCTCTCTGGAAACGAAGATGCGACTCTAGTGGGTCAGCTCACCGGTATTGGTGTGATCTTCGCCTGGACCTTTGTCACCAGCCTAATTGTTTGGGCTGCCCTAAAAGCTGTTATCGGTATTCGGGTAGGTGACCAGGAAGAGTATGAGGGTGTAGATTCCTCGGAGTGTGGCATTGAGGCCTATCCTGAGTTTGCTAGCACAAAGTAATCTCTCCACCATTTTCTCACTTTTTATCTCCACTTTTAGGGGCTGGTCTTAAGACCAGCCCCTTTTTTTAACAACAAAAAACGACGGTTCCTGGTGATCATTCTGGGGGGGTGGCTCAGCGCAGCTATTCAGGAGTACAATTCACTGACGGGACCAGTATTTTTTTCGCAGGTCCCCTAGAAATAATGAAACGTATAAGGTAGTCATATGAAGCTTATTACAGCCGTTGTAAAACCCTTCAAGTTGGACGATGTTCGTGAGGCACTTGCTGAGGTTGGCGTACAGGGTATTACCGTCTCTGAGGTGAAAGGTTTTGGGCGCCAAAAGGGCCACACTGAGCTTTATCGTGGTGCAGAATATGTAGTGGATTTTCTGCCCAAGGTTAAGCTGGAAATTGCTATTGATGATGACCAAGTTGACACCGTCGTAGAGGCCATCACAAAATCAGCTCATACCGGTAAGATTGGTGATGGGAAAATCTTTATCACCACGCTTGAAGAGGTTATCCGTATTCGTACCGGAGAGACCGGTAGCGAGGCGGTATAGTGGTGTATAAGTACCTCTGTTGGTGAACGCACGTACTTTTCTAACGGACTAGCGTTCACTTAATAAATAGCACTGTTCCAAAAAGTCACGACACCCCTGAATATCATTGAGACTGCTTTCTTCCACAATGACCATGTGGGGGTTAGCGGTCTTCAGCGCTTTCACATATAAACCATCACTGTTGTCGATCTGCTGGTTAGTGGTGTCATAAATAGGGGTGGAGCCTGCGCCACAACTGGGTGAGCGCGATTTTACAATATAAGCACAGAACGCTTGGCATTGGGTGCTGGAGAGCTGTTTGGCGGTGGTCTCCAATGCGTTAGTGACGTCAAGATCACTCTGCTCAACACCCAGTGCACGGATTTCTTCTTGGGTTTTTACTAGCTGAACCGGTGGGCGTGGTATACCCAATCCTGCTTCAACTTCCGGGCAAATAACCTGTAAATCTAACCAAGGAGACAATTCATCATTGATGAGTTGATGGTATTTATCACCACCATCGTAACGCACACGTTCTCCCACCAAGCAGGCACTGATGCCAACCTTGGGTTGCTGCCTACGCTGTTTGGTTAAGTGAATAGCGGAAAGGTCGCTCATGGTTTGTCTCTTTGCTTAAGAATGGGCTCTTTGCTTAAGGATTGTTTCTTTACTTAAGGTTTTTTACTTAAGGCTCAACTCTCTACTTAGGGGTTAATAATCAAGTCGAACTGAACTTGAATATTATCGCTATAGGTAATTTGGTCAGGCAGGTAGGTGCCTGGACGTGAAGGAGCCGCCCGCATCATTTGGGCGTCGGCCATAGAGGCCTCTTTTGCCATACCTTGGTAAATTGGGGTGTTGCGATGGTAGTCAATACGCACTATGGGTCCCAATTCCGCACCGTAGGCTTTGGCCAAAGCTGCCGCCTTGACCTTTGAGTCTGAAATAGCCAGCAGGTGGGCCGAATGAATATGCTCATCCATCTTACTGTTGTCGTAGCGGATGTTGTCTATACCCTCCAGGCGTTGTTCGAGTGACTGGTCCATCACGCCGGTCAGTTTTGTCATATCGTGTAGTGTTACCGAGAGTGTCCGTGTCGCCTCATAACCGGTAAAGCGTCGAGTTCCACTGAGGTGTTCATAGCGAGGGTTGAGCCTGATGGTAGAGGCAATAATGTCTTCCTGCTTCACCTTCATGTTTTTGAGCGCATCGAGAAAGTTGTTTACTCGGTCATCCACATCTTTTTTTGCCGCTTTGCCCGATGTATGTGTTGCTCTTACGCTGAGGTTCACGATAGCAATATCTGGTTTTACTTTAATCTCACCAAAACCATTGGTGGATATCAGTCGTCTATTGGGGTCATCGTGCGCTTGGCAGGCTAGTGTGAGGAGAAGTAGGGGAAGGATGAATAGCTTATGCACAGTAAATACTCCATGTGTCCGTGGTTATGAAAGTGTTAGAGCTGTAATGGGCCAAAAAGTTTAGTTAATTTATAGATAATAGAGAAAAAATGTCTTGAGCGGCTCTAGGTGCGGTTGATGGGGTATCAACGACTACGTTGTTCAATCGTCATTCTTTTTCTGGGCACGAGGGTGTGCCTTGTCATAGACCTTGGCGAGATGCTGAAAATCTAGGTGGGTATAGATTTGGGTTGTAGAGATATTGGCGTGTCCCAGTAACTCTTGAACGGCTCTTAGATCACCACTGGATTCCAGTAGATGACTGGCAAAAGAGTGGCGCAGCATATGGGGATGAACCTTTCCAGCCATTCCCTGCTTAATGCTGATTTGTTTAAGACGATCCTGGACCGTACGTGGTGAGATTCGGTTACCGCGTTGACTTAAAAACAGTGCGGTTTGATCGGGAGCCGCGACTTCTCGGCGGCTTTTAAGCCAGGTTTTTAGGGCATCAATAGCATGTCGGCCTACGGGTAATTGTCTGGTTTTATTCCCTTTCCCTGTGACAATGATTAGGGCCTCTCTGAGGTCAATGTCAGTGAGGTTTAATCCTACCAGCTCGGCGAGCCGCAACCCGGATGAGTAGAGGAGTTCGATCATTGCGTGATCGCGGCAGTCGATCCAGCTGTTGCCAGACAACGAAACAAATTGATTAACCTGATCCACATCCAGCGTTTTAGGTAGCTTCTTGGGAGATTTGGGAGCAGCAATACTATTGGCGGGGTTAGATTTCACCCAACGGTGTTTCAGGCCGTAATTGAAAAATGTACGTAGAGAGGATAGCCAGCGTTGAATGCTGCGACCCCCAAGCCCACCTCGATGGAGTGACGCCATACATTGACGAATATGCTGGCTATCGAGCTGGTCGGGATGCTCAAGCTTTTGCTGTTCACACCAGTCGGTGAGTTTGTTGAGATCGCGGTTGTAGCTTTGTACGGTATAGCTGGACAGCCTCCGCTCGGTGCGAAGGTGTTGCTCAAATTGTGTCAGCCGTTCGCTGAACGAGGCGCTCATGTGTTAGGTGTCCATGTGCCAATACGTCAGTGCCTAGATACGAGTGTCGTATTACCCTTGTAATAGGTTGGGCGTAACCCGGTTCAAGACATCAGCAATATAGTTGAGGAATAATGTGCCCATGCTGCTGCGGTAGTAGTTGGGGTCAGAATGGCCAATAGCGAGAATGCCAAAGGTAGAACCATGAGATAGAGGTACTGTCGCTACGGAACCCACTTGTGCCGATTTTTCACCGAACAGAAAACTGAGCTCATCGCTACCCAGAACACCGCAAGTTGCACGGTTGCTTCGAAGTAAGGTGCCAACGTGGCTGTTGGCTTCATCCTTACCCACAATCCTGGCATTGCAGGCTGGCATGGACCGCTGGTCACCAAACAGAATGAGGCTGTGAAATTCCACTTGAAAATCATTGCTAAGGCTTTCAGACAACGTATCTACAATGGAAGGAAGGTCTTTGGTATCAAGTAGCGTCAAGACGAGGCGCTTGGTTTTTTCGAAGAGCTTATCGTTGGTTTTTGCGGCTTCCAGCATCCCACTAATTCGTTGCCGCATCTCCATATTTCGTTCCCTTAACACGGAGACTTGGCGCTCAACCAATGATACGGCGGCACCACTTTCATGGGGCAGACTGATCAGTTCCAGCAGGTCGGGGTGATTTTCAAAGAAACTAGGGTGGGCCTGAAGGTAAGCTTTAATTTGCCCCGCAGACAAATCAGAATCAGTTTCATTGCCGTGAGTGTCGTTCATAGTATTGCCAAGAGTATCACCCAGTGAAATAGCGAGTGTGTCGGCAAGCGTGTCGTCATCAGTCGTCATATTTTTATCCGCCCATGAAATACTGTTGCAGCAGGCCCGGTCATGATGACCGATTGCCCTTCGCCGGGCCAATCGATTTTCAGACTCCCGCCGGGGAGGTTAACGGTTACAGAAGAGTCTAACAGGTCTTGTAATCTACCTGCCACCACCGCTGCACAAGCGCCTGTACCGCAGGAGAGTGTCTCTCCAGCTCCGCGTTCGTAGACGCGCAAGTTGATTTCATTGCGATGGACTACCTGCATAAACCCAACATTGACTCGTTGAGGGAAGCGGGGGTGATTTTCCAGAAGCGGCCCCAAGGTGGCCACTGGCGCCGTATCGGTATTGGTTATCTGTAGGACAGCATGGGGGTTGCCCATGGACACCGCACCAATCATCAGCTGCTCGCCACTGGCTTCGATTGGATAACTACTGGCTCTTGTCTCAGCCGTAAAAGGAATCTGTGTCGGCTCCAGAACGGGTACACCCATATCCACTTCTATTTGGTTGTCACGACGAACCCGTAGCTCAATAATGCCACTGGCGGTTTCAACCCGAAGGGTACTTTTTCCGGTCAGGTGGCGATCTCGAACGAATTTAGCAAAGCAGCGGGCGCCGTTGCCACATTGTTCTACTTCACTGCCATCTTGATTGAAGATCCGGTACCGGAAGTCCACATCATGTTGAGTGGGCGGCTCTACCATTAGAATCTGATCACAACCCACACCAAAACGTCGGTCCGCTAATTTTCGGGCCTGTTCCGGTGTGATACTAACGGCCTGAGTCACTGCATCGATCACAACAAAGTCGTTGCCCAGGCCGTGCATTTTGGTGAATTTTATGAGCATTGGTTGCTTATCATTTTATTATGTTGGTGCTCTCTATAGTAAATCGTCACTATATAGGTAGTTACTGCATTAGCCGTTACTGCCTTAACCGTCACGGTATGAGTAGTGATGGATTTGTCAGTCAACGTAACATGCCTTAATCATTGGGCAGTAATGATTCTCCACGCATTAAATCGGCAACAGTTTCTCGTTGTCGAACCTCGTGAGCAGTGACACCATCGACCATAATTTCGGCTGCACGGCCTCTACTGTTGTAGTTGGAGCTCATGGTAAAGCCATAAGCACCAGAGGACCCGATGCAGAGCAGGTCACCCTGAGCAATAACTAATTCTCGTTCTTTGCCCAAAAAGTCACCGGTTTCACAGACGGGGCCCACAATATCCCAGGTTGTGCTTACCCCGATTCTTGGAGAGACGGGATCAATGGTCAGCCAAGCCTGATATAACGCAGGCCGAATCATATCGTTCATGGCGACATCAACAATGGCAAAGTTTTTCTCTGGGCCGGGCTTCAGGTACTCAACACGGGTGAGTAATACGCCAGCGTTGGCGGCAATAGAGCGGCCGGGTTCTAAAATCAGCGTTAGCTCTCGATCCCCCAGATGCTCACGGAGCTCTGCAATATAATCGGCAGGATGGGGTGGCTGCTCATCTTTGTAGCAGACACCCAAACCACCACCGAGGTCCAGGTGCTTCAGACTAATACCGTCTTCAGCTAGTTGATCTACCAACGCGAGTACTCGTATTAGTGCATCGATAAACGGCGCCGTTTCAGTTAGCTGTGACCCAATATGGCAGTCCACCCCAATAATGTTTAGGTAGTCCATTGCTTGGGCGCGACGGTACACCTCAGGGGCGCGATGAATATCAATGCCAAACTTGTTATCACGTAACCCGGTGGAAATATAAGGGTGGGTGTTGGCATCTACATCCGGGTTCACTCGCAAAGAGATGTCAGCTATTTTGCCGCAGGCTCTGGCAACCCTATTGAGTACATCGAGCTCAGCTTCAGACTCCACATTAAAACAATGGATACCAACGTCTAACGCCCTTTCCATTTCGGTAGATTGTTTGCCAACCCCAGAGAAGATAATTTTGTCTGGATCACCGCCAGCCGCGAGAACACGTTCCAGCTCTCCCACCGAGACAATATCAAAACCGGCGCCCAGTTTGGCGAGTACATTGAGAACGGCAATATTGGAGTTGGCTTTGACGGCATAGCAAACCAAGTGAGCACAATCTGCCAAGGCATGTTGGTAGGCAAGAAAGTGCTCTGTCAGCGCGGCACGGCTGTAGACATAGGTTGGCGTGCCATAGCGTTCAGCTATGGTAGCCAGCGCGACGTCTTCAGCAAACTGCTCGCCGTGGCGGTAGGGGAAATGTGTCATGGTCTGTCTTTAATCTTGTTGGGTTGTCTCGGATTGCGCAGCGTCTTCGGGTTCTTCCGTTCCCTTGGATTCTTCCTGCTCTTCAGTCTCTTCGGCCGCCTCTGCCGGTGACGTTATTTGTTGTACCGGTTCCGGGGGAAGGAACAAGGGGCCCTTATTGCCGCAACCGGCCAGACCAATCGTGGATGCCGCCAATAGCAGCACCAATGTTAAAAACCGTCGTGTGGCTAAAAATCGTTGCATGAAAAAACCTGTATTCTGATTCCTGAGATGTCAGCGAGTATACCGGCTGTCACCTATAACACTCAATCGCCTATACTCCACTCGAACCCTAAATGTACCAATGTGGCCCTGTAATGATGAATGAAACCGAATTTAATGAACTGGCTGATGAATTGATGCTCTCCATTGAGGAAGCGATTGAGGATAGTGGGGCTGATATTGACTACGAAAATACCGCAGGCGTACTGACCCTAACCATAGAAGCCAATGGTACAAAAGTGATTATTTCTCGACAACCCGCCATGGCCCAGATGTGGGTGGCAGCAAAGTCAGGGGGGTATTATTTTAACCTCAGTGGCGATGATTGGGTGTGTACCGCCACCAGTGAAACCTTGCAGGCGTTGTTGGGTCGAGTTTGTGAAGAGCAAGGAGGTTTGGGTGTGGCGTTTGGTTTTTGAGTTGGGTTTTAGCTCGGAGGGTGCTGGTAAAGAACAGTTTATGGGTGGAGTTGAATTGTGCCCCGATTTTCTACGGAATTAATAAGAGAGAATGTATGTTAAGTGTAATGTTGGACACATATTTTTCAATTAAAGGCTTCTTGAAATTATCGTTTCTCTCATTGCTTGTTGTGCTGGTCAATGGATGCCAAGCAACAGGAGAAAAGTATGAAGAAGTACAATCTGAAGCAAACAAGTCGATGATTTATATCTATAGGCCAAATATTGGGATCAAAGGTAAGGCATCCGAATATCCCGAGGTATTTATTAATGACACATCGCTCGGTGTTTTGAGGGCGAAGGGCTATATGAAGCAAGAATTGCCAGTTGGGCAGCATGAAATACGAATTACGGGGTTGACTGATAAAGCAAACTGGTCATTTCGCGATATAAAACATACGGTAAACGTTAAACATGAATCGCAAAATTATTTCCGGCTAATGGTTCGCTTTGACCCTGAGAGCAATAATAGGTTGTTAGAGCCCGGCGAGCATTATCTCGTGTTTTTAACGCCGGTTGAACCTGGTGATGCAAGCTACGAAATAAGAAATACAAAGTTTTCTGAATAGTAAAAAAGGGGGGGCTGATCTATTTTGGTAAGTTCATTCTCGGCATCAATAGGGGTAGCGCTCGGTCAATCACCAATCTCAGGAATATCTTCTTCTTTTGCCCGGGAACAGGGGCGACCACCTGAGCGTCTTACTGGGCAGGCTTTCTGCGCTGGTTTCCGTTCTTCAATCAGTGACTCAATGGCTTCTTGCGGGTTGCTTTGGTTGTTTTGTTGGCAGTAGTCATCCATCCAGGTTGCAAGATCATTTCCTTCGGCATTACCCATCACGCCGTTGGGGTTCTTTCCGGTGTATTCGTATTGGTCATAAGCTGCGACAAAGCCTTGGATCCAATAGAGAGTTGGCTCTGCTGTGTTCTGTTGGCGAGCGTCTAGCCATTCACTGCAGTTTTGCGCCACATTGATAGGAGCAGCGGTCAGTAGCGATGGGCCGAGTAATACCGTTAGGAGTAGAAAATATTTCATGAGTATTCGCCTAGGAATGCTCTGGCGGCTTTTACTGCGGCTCTGACCTGATTCGGTGCAGTGCCACCGATATGATCCCGGGCGGCCACTGAACCTTCTAGGGTGAGCACATCAAAAACATCACGTTCTATTGTGTCCGAAAATTGCTGAAGCTCTTCCAGAGTCATTTCAGAGAGATCTTTATTTTCAGCCAGCCCATAGGCGACAGATTTACCGACAATTTCATGTGAGTCTCGGAAGGGAATACCTTTGCGAACCAAATAATCCGCAAGGTCGGTGGCGGTGGAAAAACCGCGACGTGCCGCTTCATTCATGTTGTCTTTTTTCGATTGGATAGCAGGCACCATGTCGGCGAAAGCGCGCAGGCAATCTTTGACGGTATCCACTGCATCAAATAGAGGTTCTTTATCTTCTTGGTTGTCTTTGTTGTAGGCCAATGGTTGGGATTTCATCAGCGTGAGCAGGGCGACGAGGTGGCCATTAACTCGGCCTGTTTTGCCGCGCACCAGTTCTGGCACATCAGGATTTTTCTTCTGCGGCATGATGGACGAGCCGGTGCAGAATCGGTCTGGCAGCTCGATAAAGTTGAATTGAGCAGAGGCCCAGAGCACCAGTTCTTCCGAGGCACGGGATAGATGGGTCATGAGGATGCTGGCGAAGGCGCAGAACTCAATAGCGAAGTCACGATCACTCACTGAGTCGAGGGAGTTCCGAGTTGGCCCATCAAAGCCCAGTAGTTCTGCTGTCATCTGCCGATCAATAGGATAGGTGGTACCCGCCAGCGCAGCGGCGCCTAATGGCGATTGATTAAGCCGTTTGCGACAATCCAGAAGTCTACTGTGGTCTCTTACCAGCATTTCAAACCAGGCCAGTAGGTGATGACCAAAGGTAACCGGTTGGGCTGTTTGTAAGTGTGTAAAGCCGGGCATGATGGTGTCGGCTTCGCGTTCAGCCAGCTCCAGAATGCCTTGCTGTAGGCGAGTTAGTTCTGCGCCGATGGCATCAATTTCATCACGCAGCCAGAGGCGGATGTCGGTAGCAACCTGATCATTACGAGAGCGGCCGGTATGTAATTTTTTTCCGGTAATGCCAATTTGAGCCGTGAGTGCCGCTTCCACATTCATGTGGACGTCTTCCAGTGCCACTGACCATTCAAAGGTGCCGTCTTCAATTTCGGTCAGAATTTCGCTAAGCCCAGCTTGGATGCTGTGCAGCTCGTCATTGGTCAGCACACCCACATTGGCCAGCATGGTGGCGTGAGCGATGGAGCCCTGAATATCGTGGCGGGCTAACCGTTGATCAAAATTGACGGAGGCAGTGAACCGGGCTACGAAAGCATCGGTTGGCTCACTGAAGCGGCCGCCCCAGGCTTGGTTGGTGTCTTTTGGATCACTCATGGGTAAACTAGCTCTTTTTCAGTATGCTAACGATAAATTAGGTGTCATCAGTACTGGTGTTGGTACGATGGATAAGACGGGATTATAACAAAGCGTGAAGGCCTGCGTGTGAATAAGGACGGGTTAGGGGTAAAGGGAATGGTTTTTAAATGGAAGTCGGGTAAATCAAAACAGGCACACCTGTTTGATAGTGATGGAGACTCTTTCCTGCCAGACCTTTGTCGAGGGCAAGGGCTGCTGGCGGTGGTGGTTATTTCTGAGCTGTTGGCGCTGTTGATTACCGTGGCTGATAGTGGGTTACCGTATTTTGATTGGGTGAAACTGGCAAAGGTATCCCTGCTGTCACTGTGGATTGCGCTGCTCAGTGCAGTCGTTTTATGTTTTGCTAACCGGTTTCTCTCAGAGATGCACCATGTGGCGGCAGCGTTCACTTCATTTTTATTGATTTTGCTGGTGACGCTGTTTTGCGGTGCAACCTCAGAAACGGTGATGTGGTGGTATTCAGCGCCATTGGTTAATCGCGAATACAATGTCTGGAATGTCTTTGAATATCTACTGTTGGCGGCAATTCCTGCGGGTATTTTGTTGCGCTACCTTTACTTGCAGCAACAGTTGAGAGTGCGTCAGCGGGCGGAGCTGGAAGCTCGCATTCAGGCATTGCAGTCTCGCATCCGGCCACACTTTTTGTTTAACAGTATGAATATGATCGCCAGTTTAATCGGTTCTGACCCGGAGAAAGCGGAGCGGGTGGTGGAGGATATGTCCGATCTTTTTCGCTACGCTTTAACCGATTCTCAAACGCTAGTGCCTCTACGTGAGGAGTTGTCGTTGTGCCGTCGTTATATGTCGCTGGAAAAACTTCGTTTGGGTGATCGGCTTTCAGCCAAATGGGAGATTGGTGATTATGGCGAAGGGGTACATATCCCTTGCTTGACACTACAGCCCGTACTTGAGAATGCGATTTATCATGGTATTCAATTGTTGCAGGAAGGTGGCGAGATATTTATTTCTGTGAAAAGGATCAACGATCGGATAGAAATAGTGGTCTCCAATCCTCTCCATCGAGCTTTGCAGCAGCACAAAGGTAACAAGATGGCATTGAATAATGTCCGTCAGCGTTTGACAGCCCATTTTGGTCCCGGTGCAAAGGTCACTGCGGAGCCCAATGAAAGTTGTTATATTACCCGAATTAGCTACCCCATAGGATGGTAGGGTTAAGCGATGAAAGTACTGATTGTTGATGATGAACCTTTAGCACGAGACAGACTGAAGAGGATGTTGTCATCCATAGGTGAGTGTCGAGTGGTTGGCGAGGCTTGCAATGGTGAGCAAGCGCTCAGTATGGCGGGAGAGATAAGCCCTGATTTGGTGTTTATGGATGTGCGGATGCCAGGAATGGATGGTCTGGCTGCGGCTCAGTATCTGGCTGAAATTGAACCACCTCCAGCGGTAATTTTTTGTACGGCCTACGACGATTATGCCGTGGAGGCATTTTCTTCACAGGCTATAGGATATTTACTGAAGCCGATAAAGCAGGCTGATTTAGAGCATGCTATTTCCCGTACTAAACGTATCAATAAGGCTCAGTTGACGGAGCTACAGGATTCTCCTGTGTTCCACACCGATGGCAGAAGTCATATTGCGACGAAGAATCGCCGTGGTATCGATCTGGTCGCTCTCTCAGACATTCGCTTGTTTCAGGCAGATCACAAGTATGTGACGGCCTACCATGCGGAGGGCGAGGCGTTATTGGATGAAGCCCTAAAGGATCTTGAAAATGAATTTGAGGGTCGCTTTGTGCGGGTCCATCGCAATGCTTTGGTCTCCATACCCCATATAGAAGGGTTGGACCGGAACAGGGATGGGCAGTATTTTGTTCGCCTGCAGGGGTTGGATATTCGCCCACAGGTTAGTCGGCGCCATGTCTCGCCGCTGCGCAAATTACTGGAACAAATGTAGCTACCTTTTTCTTCTTAATACCTAAATTCTATTATTTATTGATCTAGGTGCTTATTGATCCAAGACCACAGGTGAGCCAGCGTGGGTGTCATAGAATCAATCTGATATGATTCGCTCTTTGTAACGTTGGCGACTATTTTTCATGACTTCACCTTCTCTCCGTATTGCAACACGTAAAAGTCCATTGGCTCTTTGGCAGGCTGAAGACGTCAAGTCCCGTCTGCAACAACTTCATCCAGGGTTAGAGGTGGAGTTAGTTGGGTTAACCACTAAAGGCGATAAAATTCTTGATACACCACTGGCTAAAGTTGGTGGTAAAGGACTGTTCGTCAAGGAGCTGGAAGTGGCTCTGCTGGAGGGACGTGCTGATATTGCGGTGCACTCCATGAAGGATGTACCCATGGCGTTCCCCGAAGGACTCGGGCTCCCCGTGATTTGTGAGCGAGAAGATCCTACGGATGCGTTTGTTTCCAACCACTTTGATCGGTTGGAGGATTTACCGGCAGGAAGTCGCGTGGGCACCTCAAGCCTGCGTCGTCAAACCCAACTACGAGAACGTTTTCCCTCACTTGAAATACTTGAGTTGAGGGGGAACGTGAATACCCGGTTGGCCAAACTTGATAATGGGGAATACGAGGCCATTATTCTGGCAACCGCTGGTTTGGTCCGGTTGGAAATGGCGGATCGTATTCGTCAGAGAGTTGCGCCGGAACAATCTTTACCTGCAGGTGGTCAGGGTGCGCTGGGTATCGAATGTCGTTTGGACGATGAGGGAGTGACCTCACTTTTAGGTTCGTTGCATCACGTACCCACAGCCCAGTGTGTACTTGCGGAGCGGGCAATGAACCGCCATTTGAATGGTGGTTGCCAAGTGCCTATAGCCTGCTATGCAATACATCAAGGTGAAGGAAAAATTTGGCTAAGGGGCCTCGTGGGTTCTCCTGATGGTAAGCAGGTGATTCGCGATGATTTACTGGGTGATACTAGTAACCCTGAGACTTTGGGTATTGCTTTGGCAGAGAGGCTATTGCAGCAGGGCGCGGGTGAAATTCTCAATGATGTTTATGGAGCTAGTTGATCTGTGGCAGCACTGACGGCGCTGCGTATTTTACAGGTGCGCCCGGAGCAAGGTGAGGACCAGTTTGCTCGTCAGCTTGTGGCATCGGGGGCAACGCTGTACCGCTACCCCGTAATGTTAATTACGCCTTTTACTGATGCACCTGAAACTGGGCTTTCAGAAGCAGCCACAATTAAATCCCATATTCTCAATCTTGATCGGTATCAGATCGCTATATTTGTTAGCAGGACTGCAGTTCGTTTAGTTGCCGATTGGCTGAACCGTAACGGGACAACCTTGCCGGTAGATGTTGACTATTATGCAGTGGGAAAAAGCACAGAAAAATTGTTGCGGGAATTAGGTGTTGAGGTAAACGTTCCGGATAAAGCTTTTAGTAGTGACGGGTTGCTGGCATTACCACCACTGCAATCTGTGGTGGGTAAAAAGATACTTATCTTTTCCGGGGAAGGTGGCCGTTCCCTATTAGTTGATGAGCTGAGTCAGCGTGGTGCCAGTGTTAGTGAGTGTGAGCTCTATCGTCGTGAGCCAACCTCACAATTTGCAGCACAAATTAGTCAGCTTATGGTGGGTGAGAGTGTGGATCTGGTCGTAGCCCATAGTGGTGAACTGTTGGAAAATCTGCTGGCGGTTGTGGTAGAAAATCAGCGGCCTATTTTGATGAGCTTGCCTATACTAGTACCCAGTGAGAGGGTGTCTGACATTGCTATTGGTTTGGGTTTTCGGACAGTTATTTGTGCGGGATCAGCATTGCCAGAGGACATGGTTTCGGCCTTGCGGGGGTGGTACAGTAGCCGTTAAGTGAAATAAGTGTTGAGCCAAGTAAATCTCTAAATGATGGGGATAATTCCATGATGCTTCTCATGCCGATCCCATAGAGGCGAGAGGTTTAAATTGGGAGGCAGGCAGGAATTAATCAGGGGCTTCTGGTTGGGGACACTTAATCCAGGGAAATCGAAAGGCATCTGTAGGAATTGAGTCAGTGGATAACGATAAGAGTGCCGGCAATAGCCCGGAAGATCAAAAAAGTACTGAGGGTGAAACAGTTAAGCCTTCATCAATCACCCAGCATGAGGGTGAGTCTCAGCCGGAAGCTGTAGCTAGTCCGAGCAAGGTCTCAGTTTCAGAACCTAAAAAGCCACCTATTAAAGAAAAACCGCCAAAACCGGCTAAGTTATCGGGTGGTCGACGAATTGTTAATGCGTTGTTAGTGCTATTTCTATTACTCGCCATTGCCGGTTTGGGGGTGGCGGGTTGGTGGTTCTACCAGTTGCAGCAGAAAGAACCACTTGTTCAGGAAAATTTGGTAAGCCAACAGGCAAGTATTCAGCGCCTTCAAGAGCAATTGTCTGAGGAGCGCCGTGAGCGACTAAAACAGCAAACTGCATTGAGTCAGACGACTTCTGAGTTGGAGCTGAACATCAATAGCCATGCACGGCGGTTGCGTGAACTTTCAACTACATCGCGAACAGACTGGTTGTTAGCAGAGGCTGAATATCTAATCCGCCTTGCTAATCAGCGGCTGATTACCGAGCGCAATACAAAAAATGCCACGGCACTATTAATCACCGCTGATGAGATTCTGAGGGATCTGGATGAGGTGGATTTGATCGCGGTACGTAAGTCGCTGGCGACAAGTATTACCGCATTGCGGATGTCGCCCGGCGTGGATAGAGAGGGGTTGTATCTGCAACTGAATGCACTATCTGAGCAGCTTGTCAGCTTGCCGTTAATTGCCCCTGAGCTGCGGGAAAGCGACAAGGTGACTGTTGACGCTACCGATGTTGCTGAAGACGGTTGGCGGGGCCGATTATTGCAAGGCTTCTACAGGGCGTTGGATGGCGTTGGTGAGCTGATACGAGTTAGACGAAGGGATGCTCCGATTGAGCCGTTGTTGTCTCCTGAGGAAGATCAGTTTCTTCGTCATAATCTTGGAATGATGCTTGAGCAGGCTCAGCTAGCTCTACTGCGGGAGGAGCAGGCGGTTTATCAGGCAAGCCTTGTAAAGGCTCAAAGGTGGCTTGGTGATTATTTTGAACTGAATGAGGGGGCCGATCGACTTGTTGAGCAGCTGTCGCAATTAGAGCAACAGAATGTAGTGCAACAGTTGCCCGATATTTCAGGTGGGCTTGAGGCACTAAGAGACTATATCGATAACAGACATAAGCGTCACACGATGGATGTTATTGAAGAGCCGAATGGAGAGCAACGGTGAGAAGGTTGCTGTTGATGATTGCATTGGTCACCTTATTGGGTGGTCTGCTGGCTTGGCAGATGTTGGAGAGTAGTGGTTATGTCCTGATAGCCGTTGGTAACTACACCATTGATATGAGCTTGTGGACTCTCCTGTTACTGGCGGTGATTTTGTGGGCAGTTGTGCGGGTGCTTAAATATCTGCTGCGGCTTATGATTGAGCCTGGACAGACGTTCTTTAGGAGTCGTGTTTCTCTTCGACAGCAGCGGTATCGTAAGCGTACGGCAGCAGGTCTGTTGCAGTTTATCGAGGGTCGTTGGGATCAGGCGCGCAGTAGTCTCAGGCGTGCTGCAAAATATTCTGATATGCCCTTAGTAAATTACCTTGCTGCCGCCAATGCAGCTTATGAATTTGGTGATAAAGAAGACGCCAATCGGCTATTAGTAAAAGCTGAGCAGGTTGCGCCGGGCGGGGAGCTGGCCATCGGGCTGGTCCAGGCAAAAATGTATTTACAGGACGAGCGTTATGAAGAGGCTCTCGCTATTTTACAGCGTCTTCATCAAAGGTCGCCTGACCACCCCTTGGTGTTGCGCTTGTTGGAGCGTGCTCATCGCGGTTTGAAAGATTGGCGAAGTCTTGAAAAGCTATTGCCAGACTTTAGACGCTTTAGGGTGTATGACAAAACCACTTTGCTTCGGGTTGAGGTTGAGGTCTACTCTTCGTTGATGGCCGCCTTGGCTATTCAGGAAAAACGGAGTATTGGACAGAATGGTGGGCGAGAAAACACGGAAGCGTTGATTCATTTGTGGCAGGAAATGCCTAAGAGTGTTAGAGCAGATAAAAGCGTTCTTCTGTCGTATATTTCCAGTTTACACCAGCTGGGGGAGTCTGCCTTGGCTGAAAGTCTGCTGCGAAAAGCACTTAAGTCTAATTGGGACGATGCTCTAGTGAGGCTTTATGGCATTGTGGCGGGTGACCCACAAAAGCAGCTATTAATCGCAGAGGCTTGGTTGCGTGAGCGTCCTAATGATTCAGAGTTAATGTTGGCATTAGGGCGTCTGAGTCAGCGTAATGAGCTGTGGGGTAAGGCGAAGGATTATTTGGAAAGTTCGCTGGCCTTGAAGGCTCAGCCAGATGTTTATGCTGAACTTGCCCGACTGATGGTGCAACTGGGTGAACATGAAAAGAGTGCTAAGTATTATCAGCAAGGTCTATTGCTGAGTGCTCATGGCTAATCACACTGAAAGAATGCAAGGAAGCCCTGAGCTGACTTTTTAGAGAGTAATAAAAAAAGGCGCCTACAAGGCGCCTTTTTTTATGTGCTCAACTGGTGTGTTAATCATTAAACTTGGGGGCCAGCATTGAGAACACTTTCTGACACATCAAATTTTTGGATGTTTTCCACGAACAGTTCGGCCAGTTTTCCAGCTTGCTCGTCATAAGCTGCTTTATCTTCCCACGTATCACGGGGGTTCAGGTAGCGGCTGTCTACACCAGGAACACTGGTTGGTATGTCCAGATTGAGTCCTGCAAGCTTGATTGTTTCCACATCTTCCAAATCACCATTCTGGATGGCAGCAATAACGCCACGGGTCACAGGAATTGGGAATCGTGATCCAGCACCACCAGGGGCGCCTGATCCACCAGTCCAGCCGGTGTTAACCAAGTAGACACGGCTGCCGAAGTTCTCGATTTGTTTCATCAGCAATTCCGCATAAACATTTGCGGGACGTGGCATAAAGGGCGCGCCAAAGCAGGTGGAGAAAGCCAATTGAATACCTGCGGCACCACCCATTTCAGTTGAGCCAACACGGGCTGTGTAGCCACTGAGAAAGTGGTAGGCAGCTGCTTCCTTGGAAAGAATAGACACGGGAGGCAATACCCCTGAAACATCACAGGTCAGGAAAATGACATTTTTAGGCTCACCAGCGCGATTTTCTTCACAGCGCATATCCACATGTTCCAGTGGGTAGCTGCAGCGTCCATTTTCAGTGAGGCTGGTGTCATCGTAGTCTGCAGTGCGATTGTTGTCGGTGGCAACATTTTCCACGATAGAGCCAAAGCGAATAGCGTCCCAAATGACGGGTTCATTCTTTTGACTTAGGTTGATGGTTTTTGCGTAGCAACCACCCTCCATATTGAAGACGGCACCTTTGGCCCAGCCGTGTTCATCATCACCGATCAAATAGCGCTCTGGGTCGGCAGAAAGTGTGGTTTTTCCCGTGCCAGAGAGACCAAAAAACAGACACGTATCACCGTCTGTACCAACATTGGCTGCGCAATGCATTGGCATAACATCTTTCTCTGGCAGCAGGAAGTTTTGTACAGAGAACATGGCTTTCTTCATTTCACCGGCGTATTTCAATCCGGCAATCAACACCTTGCGTTGACCGAAGTTGATGATGCCTACGGCTTCACTATTGGTGCCGTCTCGCTCTGGGTCGCAGACAAAATTAGCTGCATGGAGAATCTTCCAAGGTTCTTTATTGGACGGGTTGTATTTCTTCGGGCGGATAAACATGTTGCGGGCAAACAAATTGTGCCAGGCTGTTTCAGTGGTTACCTTCACAGGCAGGTAGTGTTCTGGATCCTGTCCAACGTGAAGGTGAGAAATATAGCGATCTTTTTCTGCCAGATGGGTTGCAACGCGATCCCATAAAGCATTGAACTTGTCTTGGGCAATGGGTCGATTGACGGGTCCCCAGCCAATATCATCTTCACTGCTGGGCTCTTCTACAATAAATCGGTCGGCAGGTGAGCGACCAGTGCGCTTTCCTGTAACGCTGAGAAGGGCGCCGGTATCAGTGAGGCGTCCCTCATTATTTTGTAGTGCCAGCTCTATTAGCTCGGCAGAGCACAAGTCGGTATATACATTCACAGCAGAGTCTTCGATTTGTGTCATTAGTATGAGTCCTGTCAGGATGGTCCTGTTCGTTTTCTATGTTAGTTATCTACGCCCTGCTGGGCAAAATGGTCGGCAATTATGCCAGAAAAATATCCACTAGTGGAGCATTGGTGGGTTTTCATTAAACAGTTCAGCAATATCTTCATTGTTGAAGCGGTATTGCTGATGGCAGAATTGGCAATTGATAGAAATAATGCCTTGTTCTTCGAGGATGCTGTCGAGCTCTTCATGGCCCAGCGAGTGAAGTACTTCGGCAAAACGACCCTCTGAACAGCTACAGAAAAATTGAACGGGGTTTGATTCAAACAAGCGTAATTCATTCTGGTGAAACAGGCGGAAAAGCTGCTCTTTATGACTGAGCGTCAACTGCTCATGCTCTTTGATAGTGTCAGCAAGTTGTGTGGCGTGATCCCACAGTCGTTGGTTTTCTTCTGGACATAATTCTAATTGACGAGGTAGCACTTGAAGCAGTAGTCCTGCAGCTCTAGGAGAAGGGCCATTAGCATCAGCGCTTAACCATATACGTGTCGCGAGTTGTTCTGATCGCGCAAAGTAATCCTCTAAGCATGCGGCAAGAGAGTCTGATTCGAGGGGAACAATACCTTGATAACGCTCTCCTTGGTTGGGGTCGATGGTCAGTGTCAGCGTTCCCTCTCCAATGAGGTCGGAGAGAGAGGCGCTGCTATCGAAAACTTGGTCGGGGTCGAACTGAGCAATTGCGCGAAGGTTATGATGGCGGGTGCAATCGGCCATGATCAATGACAATGGTCCTGGGCCTTGGGCTTGTAGGGTTATTACACCATCAAATTTTAGCGTGGCGCTGAGTAGTCCAGCCGCAGCAAGAAATAGGCCCAGTAGGTGTTGGATCGTTTCGGGATAATCACTATTAGCGAGCACATCCTGATAACTTTTTTCTAGCGTCAGTATTTCACCACGAATATCTGAATGCTCGAAGATAAAACGTTGAAGCTGGTCAATGTGCGACATAGTGTTTGTTCCTGTGAGCGGCGCGCGGAATTTAGGGCACTTTAAGCAGCTTGTCTAGCCGGCTTGGGGCTCAGGGTGGTAAATGGGCCTTGTGGCCTCAAAATCAATATTTTTAAATGGGTGCTTTGACATTATGCGCAGTGTTGCCGAATCGCCTCTGCTAGCTGATTTGCACGCTGTTCATGCTGCTCTTCTGTAACAATAATTTCATTGCCGTCAGCGTCTTCAAAGTACACCCTACCTTTGAGTACCCGCAGGTTATTTTTTGCTCCTTGGCAAGCCCTTTCAGAGGCCTGATTTTGTTGTTGCTGTTGTACCTGTTGTTGGTTGTGGAATGCTTTCTCTTCTACCGTCTCTCCTTGAAAGACTTGCTGTAGCTTTTCAGTCTCTTCGGCGCTGGAGTCGCGGTTAATAGGTGACATCTTTGAAGATACGTCTTCTGACACGAGCGAGTCTTCTGGTGGTTGGTCTGAAAAGTGAAGTTTTCCATCACTGTCAGTCCAGCGATAAATTTCAGCATGGCTTGATGAGGCTAGTAGAAGTAGGCCGATAGCAATAACACGTCTCACGATTGGACATCCTCCTTGAAACGGTGAATCTGACGCCGTTGTTTTTTGTTTGGACGTTGATCCTGAAATGAGAGAGATTGGTTTGATGCTTTGCGCTCGGCTATACGCTGCTCGCGCTGAGAGATACTTTCGGGTGTTTCACTATAAAGCGCAGCTGCTTCAGTAGCGCCACGGCGTTGGTCTGTTACGTTATCAACGATGACTGTTTTTTCATCCCATCCTTGGCGGATTTTAATGGCTGCGCCAAGGGGGATGTCTTTACTTGATTTTGCCCGCTGGCCATCAATCTGTACTTTTCCTCCTTCAATGGCAGCCTTTGCTTGAGCCCGAGTTTTAAAGAAACGAGCTGCCCATAGCCACTTGTCCAGTCGTACCTTTTGTTGGTCAGTGCCTTGCTTAGCCATTGGGTAGAATCTCATCAAAGTGAGTGATGGCTTGAAACTCGTCTATTATTCTTGGTTCTTGTTTGCTATCTGGTTGATTAATTCCAAGTAGATGTCCTATGCCATACTTTTGTGCCGAGTGGAGGATATCAATTGAGTCATCAATAAATAACGTTCGGCTGGGGTCAAAATGCTGCTGTTGAGCTAGTGCTTGCCAGAATTTTTGTGATTCTTTGGGCTGGCCAAACTCATGTGATGAATAGATATGATCCAGCAGACCCTCTATGCCGGTGACGGCTAGCTTTAATTCTAGGCTGAGAGGGTGGGCATTGGTAACCAGTACACGCTGCTTGCCAGATGCCCCTAGCTGCCGCAGAAATTCCAATACGAAGGGGCGCTCTTTAATGAGGTGATCAACCTCTTCTTTTAACTGACGAATGTTGATTGATAATTCTTTGGACCAATATTCCAAGCAGTACCAGTCCAGCGTGCCTCGTTTTTCATTGAAGCGGCCGTGAAGCTCTCCGATAGCTTTATCTGGACAGAGGTTATGCTGTTCCGCGTATCGCCGGGGTAAATGAGTGAGCCAGAAAAAATTATCAAAGTGTAAATCTAGCAGTGTGCCATCCATGTCCAGTAGAACGGTATCTATGTTATTCCAGTCAATCTTCACGGTTATATTTCATGGTTATAGAGGGTGTTTAGCTGTTCGAGGTGAACTCAAGTATGCCCACAAACCACTCTATGTTGAAGAGACACCTGCTATTTAAGGATTAACGACTTTCTATACGATGGATCGCTAAGCTTTATTGCAGATTGTGCTGTTAGTTAAAACAGATCCTCGGGGCGCGTCGCCCCAGACGATGTGCCGCTGTTATTTATTAGTGAATTGCTTGTGGCCATTGCAGGAACATATTCTTTGCGGAAAATTTCGAATATTGCATTGGCATGCTCGGGCCCAACTCTTAGGCCGGTATTTGGGTCTATGCGGGCCATGACAACACCTTCGGGTTGGGGCCAGATGATTTCCTGTTTTCCCGCTAGTGCCGTTTTCATGAAATCGATCCATATGGGTAGGGCCGCTGAACCACCGAATTCACCACGTCCAAGTAGTAGGTTGTCATCAAAGCCGAGCCATGCGGTCGAGACAATATGTGGGCTGTAACCGGAAAACCAGGCATCTTTTGGGCCATTGGTCGTGCCGGTTTTTCCGCCGATATCCGATCGCTCTAGAACGCGGGCGCGTCTGCCTGTTCCCTTTCGAATAACATCTTTAAGGATGGAATCAATGAGATAAACTACTCGAGGTTCAATGATTCTTGGGGCTATGGGTGGTTTTAATACCGTTGGTGAAGATTTGATGGGTTGCGTTTCTTCATCAAGCCGTGTTGGATGCTCAGTTGCTAGCCCGAGTTCTGTGTCGAGGTCGCTCATAGTTGGCAGGGTTTCTAGTGCTATGTTTTCTTGTTCTGATTCTTCCATTCCCTTTATTGCTGCGTCAGCGTTCGCAGGGTTCTCTGAAGCCTGGTCGCAGGAGAGGCAAACGGTCAATGGAGCCGCTTGGTAAACCAGATTTCCTTCTGTGTCTTCTATTCGATCAATCAGGTAGGGCTCAACTCGGTAGCCGCCATTGGCGAGAATAGCGTAGCCCGTAGCAATTTTCAGAGGCGTAACCGCATGGCTACCTAGGGCCAGTGATAGGTCCCTTGGCAGAGCAGGCCCATCGAAACCAAAGCGTTGTAACCCATCAATGGCCTGGTTGATGCCAAGACTGCGTAAGATGCGGATTGATATCAGGTTTCGAGATTGATAAAGAGCCTCACGAAGGCGGGTTGGACCATAGAATTTTCCACCGTCATTTTCTGGGCGCCATGCATTTTCCAAAAGTGAATCTTCAAAGATGACAGGCGCATCGTTAATGATACTCGCTGTGGTGAAACCATGTTCCAGTGCCGTGGTGTAAATAAAGGGTTTGAAATTTGAGCCGGGTTGACGCTCTGCCTGTGTTATGCGGTTAAAGTGACTTTGACGAAAATCGAATCCACCTACAAGAGCTTGGATGCCACCATTTTGTGGGTTGAGCGCGACAATGGCAGCTTGCGCTTTGGGTAATTGGCTCAATTGCCAGTTGCCATCGAGTTGTCGTATCCGAATAAGGTCGCCAGTGGCAAATAACTCTTCAGCAGATTGAATGGAGGCTGAGCGACTGTTGGGGCTATTAAAACGGCGCAGTCCCTTAAGGCCGCTTTCCCACGTTATATCTACTGAGTTGCTGGAGGCGAGCAGAACGGTGAGGGATTGTTTGCTTACCTGTGTGACGATTGCGGGGGTAAGGTTGCCGTAGGTCGGTGTAGCTCCAAGTGTTGATAGCCAGCTTTCTTTTTCAAGCACCTGGTTTTCTGGGCCGCGATATCCGTGACGGCGGTCATAAGCGATTAAACCGGCCTGAACGGCGTTTTGAGCCGTACGCTGCAGTTTGCTGTCGACGGTGGTGTAGACGCGGTAGCCATCCATGTAGGCACCTTGGCCAACCATCCCCAAAATTTCCTTACGTGCCATTTCAGATACGTAGGGTGCATCCAGTTCAAGATGGTAGCCATGGTAATTGGCGGTTACGGGCTCTGCTTTAGCTAATGTGTATGCTTCGTTGTTGATATGGTGTAAGTCCAGCATGCGCTTAAGAATCCAGTTGCGGCGAATCAGTGCCCGGTCTGGATTGGCGATTGGGTTGTAAGCGGATGGGGCCTTAGGAAGCCCTGCGATCATCGCTAGCTGGGCAAGGCTAAGATCTTTGATAGACTTCCCGTAGTAGACTTGTGCGGCAGCTTCTATCCCATAGGCTCTGTTACCTTGATATATCTTGTTGGCGTAGAGAGTAAGAATTTCTTCCTTGCTGAGTTCATCTTCAATACGCAGTGCCAGCAAGATTTCATTAAACTTTCTGGTGAAGGTTTGTGTTCGGGTTAAAAAAAAGTTGCGGGCTACCTGCATGGTAATGGTGCTTCCCCCAGTTTTAATTTCACCAGACGTGATCAATTGGGATGCGGCTCGCAGCAGGCCCGCAATATCTACCCCTCCATGACGGTAAAACCGGTCATCTTCAGCCGATAGCAGTGCGCTGACGTATAAAGGTGGCATGTCTTCAAAATTGATGGGTGTGCGACGTTTTTCGCCAAACTCTCCAATAAGTTGTGAATCTTGTGAATAGATTCTCAAAGGAGTTTGAAGTTTCGTCTCACGAAGGCTTTCAACCGAGGGTAATTTAGGGCTAAGGTACAGGTACAGGCTGCCAGTAATAATGAGAACGCCACCTAAGGATGCAAGGGTGGCCCAAAATGCATAGCTTAGAAGTTTAAAAATTTTGTTCATGGTTCAGCCTGATTAAGTCAGCGTGTTATTATAGAGTTAAAGGAAGCGTCAATACAGTTCTTGCAAACTTGCAAGAAGTAGTTAAAGTTATAGCTTAGGTGCTTTGCGTAACTTGGGGAAAAGAAAACAAAAATGGGAATTTTCAGTTTTCTAGATCAGCAACCTAAAAGCTTGCTGGGGTTAGATATTAGCTCTTCGGCAGTCAAGTTGCTTGAGATTAGTCGAAGTGGTAGCCGGTACAAGGTGGAAAGCTATCTGGTGCGACCTCTTCCGCCGAATACGGTTGTGGAAAAAAACATCAATGATGTTGAGGCGCTGGCGGATACGATTCGCAAGGTGGTCAGCCAGTCCAGAGCGAAAGCCAAGGATGCAGCGGTTGCCGTTTCCGGCTCATCGGTGATAACTAAAGTCATCGAAATGCCAGCAGAATTAAGTGATCAGGCATTAGAAACCCAAATTGCATTGGAGGCTGATCAGTATATCCCTTACCCTCTCGACGAGGTCGCTCTCGACTTTGAAGTAGTGGGTCCTTCAGAAAATAATCCAGAGCAGGTGGATGTTTTGCTAGCGGCATGTCGCTTAGAGAATGTCGACGCCAGAGTGCAAGCACTTGAGATGGCAGGGTTAAAGCCCAGGGTTGTCGATGTTGAAGTGTTTGCGGTCGAACGTTCGTTTGAGTTGTTGGCCAATCAGCTGGAAGAGTTGGGTGATCAGGTTGTTGCCATTGCTGACGTGGGTGCAACCATGCTTACCCTGAGCGTATTGGTCAATGGTAAAACGGTGTATACCCGGGAGCAGCTGTTCGGCGGCAAGCAAGTTACTGAAGAAATTCAGCGTCGTTATGGTCTTTCTCTTGAGGAGGCTGGCCAGGCTAAGAAACAGGGTGGCCTTCCTGAGGACTACGTTTCTGAAGTACTAGAACCTTTTAAGGATGCGCTAGTCCAGCAGATATCCCGTTCATTGCAATTCTTCTTTTCATCGAGCCAATACAATTATATTGACCAGTTAATTATGGCTGGTGGCGTTGCGGCCATGGATGGATTGCGGGACGAAATAGAAGAAAAGCTAGGGATGCCTACCATGGTTGCAAATCCATTTGCCGATATGGAAGTGTCCAGCAAGGTAAATGCGGTTGCTTTGAGTAATGATGCGCCAGCCATGTTGATTGCGGCTGGCCTGGCGTTGAGGGGGCTTGAATAACATGGCCAAAATTAATTTACTCCCTTGGCGCGAAGCCTTTCGCGCAGACAAGAAAAAAGATTTTATAAGCTTAACGGTTGTTGTCCTCGTGGTGGCGGTGTTTTCGTCGTTTGGTTGGGACAGGGTCGTTAATAATCAGATTGAATCTCAGCATAGCCGAAATCAGTTGCTTAAGACTGAAATCGCCAAGCTAGACAAGCAGGTTGCCGAGATTCAAGAGCTGAAAAAACGTCGCCAGGACCTACTTGATAGAATGCAGGTCATTCAAGAGCTGCAAGGTAACCGGCCTGAAATTGTAAAAATTTATGATGAGTTTGTTAAAGCCGTACCTGATGGTGTTTATTTTACCAAAATGATCCGCAAGGATAACCTGATATCTCTAGTCGGTTATGCCGAGTCAAATAACAGGGTGTCGGCTTTGATGAGACAACTTGATGCGTCCTATAAATTCACAGAGCCAAATTTAACCAAAGTGCAGGATAACGAGGTGCTGGGCGAAGATGGTAGTCAGTTTGAGATGCGAGTTAAAATTGTAAAAACGCCAGTTGGCCCAGTGCTAACTGATTCAGCTGAAGGAGGCGCATGATATGCCGTTAGCTGAATCCTATCAGCAGGTAAAGAATTTCGACTTTGGTGAGCTAGATTATGAGAGTGTTGGCATATGGCCGCTACCAATAAGGCTATTTTTGTTAGCACTGGTATTTGCTCTGGTCATAGCGGCAACTTATTACTTCCATATTAAGGAGCTTGATGCAGAGCTGGATGTGGTTAAGGGTAAGGAGTTGCAGCTGAAGAAAACGTTTGAGGAAAAAGCATTTCAGGCTGCTAACCTTGAACGCTATCGTATGCAAATGGTTGAAGTGGAGAAACTGTTTGGCGCGATGTTGGCACAGTTGCCCAGTGATACCGAAGTGCCAGGATTGCTCGAAGATATTACTGAAATCGGAAGTGGTTCTAGTCTAGATATCACCACTATTAGCTTGCAGCCTGAAAGAGCAGCAGAGTTTTATGTTGAGCTGCCGATCAAAATTGTGGCTGTGGGTGATTACCACGATGTTGGCGCCTTCGTCAGCGGAGTCGCGAGCCTACCGCGCATTGTCACGCTGCATAATTACAGCCTGACAGCGAATGAGAAGGGCGGTTTGCTGGGACTTGAAATCGAAGCGAGAACATACCGCTACAAGACGCAGGATGACTGAATGATGGCGAAGATGCCCCGTTTGTTTCTCGTAACCCTTGGCGTATCACTGATGTTAGGTTGTACTGGGGGTGGTAAGCATGAGGACCTTCAGCGATTTATGGTGGATGTCAAGGCAAAGCCGGCTGGAGAAATAGAGCCATTGCCAACATTTCGTGCTTATAAAACGTTTAAGTATAGTGCCGTGGCCATGCGTAGCCCATTTGACCCGCCATTGGTGCGCCTTGCTGATGCTATGACAGGTAACGATAAGGCGCAGGCGCCTGATGAAGGTCGTAAGAAGGAATACTTGGAAGGATTTAATTTTTCTGCGCTGTCTTTAGTGGGTATTCTGTCAAAGGATGGTCAGATTTGGTCGCTCATTAATGATGGTGATGGTGGTATTCATCGCGTTACTGTTGGTAATTATATGGGTAAGAACCATGGGCGTATCACTTCAGTGACAGGTTCAAAGGCGGACGTGGTTGAGATTGTTCCCGATGGCAAGGGTGATTGGGTAAAACGCCCGCGTACCTTAGCTCTGAAAGAGAGGGACTGATAAAGATGTTTGGCAAAATTGAGAAGAAAGGGTATCTAAAAAGTGTTCTGGTACTGACGGGGTGGCTTGCTTGTTTAGGGGTTTCTTCACCGGTATGGGCTCAAGTCTTACTTGAGGACATTAGTTTTGCAACGCTACCCGATGCTAGTTTTGAGGTTCGGATGGCTTTTTCTGGTACCCCTCCAACTCCTGAGGGCTATACCATCGACAATCCCGCTAGAATTGTTTTGGATTTTCCTGATGTAGAAAGCACTCTAGAACAGAAAAAACATGCATTATCATTCGAAAATGCTAGGAGTGCCGTGGTTCTGAGTACGGCAGACCGCACTCGTTTGATCTTAAATATGCTTGAAATAGCGCCCTACGAAACGCGAACGGAGGGAAATGTACTGATCGTTCTCGTTGGAGGAGGGGACGGTCCGATTGTATCTCAGAAGCAGGCAGTCTTGGTTGCTGCCACCGCTAGTAAAAAAGACAAAACCCTTGAGGCTAAAAACAGTATTGAGAGCGTGGATTTCAGCCGAGGAGAGAAGGGTGAGGGTTTAGTTGCAATTGAGCTTTCTGATCCTTCGGTCAGTGTCGATATTTCTCAAGTAGGCAACGAAATAAAGTTAAGTTTTTTTCGTACTGCCTTGCCATCCTCTCAGGACCGCCGACTGGATGTGATCGACTTTGCTACGCCGGTAAAAGAAATTGATACCACTAATGATGGATCTACCACCACCGTTACAGTGAGTACCGTTGGTGAATATGACTATATGGCTTATCAGGCAGACAGCCAGTACTTAGTTAGCATAAAACCGTTAACTGCTGATGAGATAGAAAATAAAAAATCTAAGTTTGCTTATGTGGGCGAAAAATTATCTTTGAACTTCCAAGATATTGAAGTGAGATCAGTGCTGCAGTTGATTGCAGATTTTACGGAGTTGAACTTGGTTGCTAGCGATACCGTGTCTGGCAGCATTACCCTTCGTCTTGAAAATGTGCCTTGGGATCAGGCCCTAGCGATTGTCTTGAAAGCCAAGGGGCTTGACAAGCGTCAGGTAGGAAACGTATTGATGGTGGCTCCTGCTGCAGAAATTGCTGAGCGTGAAAGGCTTCAGGTTGAGGCCAATAAGCAATTACAGGAATTAGCGCCACTTCGCACAGAATTTATCCGAATTAAATACGCAGACGCCAAAGAGTTGTTCGAATTGTTTGATACGGATAATGGAGGTGGAGGTGGTAGCGGTGATGGGCCAGCGACAGACAGTATCCTGTCCGAACGAGGGTCGGCCATCGTTGATGAGCGAACAAACACGGTTATCCTGACTGACACTGAAGAGAAAATCTTGGAGTTCAGACGTCTAATTGATGAAATTGATATCCCTATTAGACAGGTTTTGATTGAAGCCCGCATTGTTATTGCCAGTACGGATTTCAGAAAAGAAATTGGCGCACGCATGGGGATTCAGGGTGCTCGAGGTATTGGTGGCGATAACGTGGCCGGCTTCTCTGGCTCTCTCGAAGGTTTTGAAAGTCCAAATAACCCTCTTGAGATTTTCAAGGGTGATGGTGGAACAATTTTAGTGAATGATAGTGCTTTGAATGTGGATTTGGGTGTCACGAACCCTGCCGGTAGTTTTGCGCTTGAGTTCTTGACCGGTAATACGTTTTTGGATCTCGAGCTCAGCGCTCTTGAGAATGAAGGTAGCGGTGAGATTGTGTCTCAGCCCAAGGTGTTAACCGGTGACAAGCAGAAGGCGACGATAAAAACCGGTACTGAAATTCCCTACCAAAATGCGACATCTAGTGGTGCAACCTCTGCTGAGTTTAAAGAGGCTGTACTTAAACTCGAAGTAACGCCACAAATCACACCAGACGGTCGGATCGTGATGGATTTGGTGGTTGCTCAAGATTCAGTGGGTGACTTGTTGCCCAGCGGTGAGCCCGTCATTGATGTGACCGAGGTTGAAACCCAGGCTATTGTGGGCGATGGTCAAACGCTTGTTCTTGGTGGCTTGTTTCAAATGCAAAAAGTAACCTCAGTTGAAAAGGTTCCTCTGCTGGGAGATATCCCCTATCTGGGGCGTCTCTTCAGACATAATATGGATGATATGGAAAAACGTGAAATCCTGATTTTCATCACGCCCAAAATCATAGATGAAGCCCTTCTTGATTAATGCTTAAAAACAACAATATTTTTCTTGTTGGCCCCATGGGGGCTGGCAAGACGACCATTGGTCGTTTTTTGGCGAATAGTCTGAACCTTGAGTTTGTTGACCTTGATGCTGAAATTGAGCAGCGTTGTGGCGCTAATATTCCTTGGATATTTGATGTGGAGGGCGAAGATGGCTTCCGCAAACGTGAAGGGCAGCTGCTGGATGAGATAACGAGGAGAAAAGGCATTCTTCTTGCTACAGGTGGTGGGGTGGTGCTTACTGAAAATAATCAGGAGCTGCTCAAGCAAAGAGGTTATGTCGTTTACCTAAGTGCTTCAGTAGATCAGCTTTTAGAAAGAACTGCCCATGATAGAAACCGCCCTCTATTACAGGTCGACAACCCCCGTGCAGTGATAGAAAAATTAATTTCAGATCGCGATCCACTTTATCGAGATGTGGCTGACTTAGTGGTCATTACTGAAAGAAGAAAGCCTCAGTTGGTTGCTGAGGATATTGTGGAAGAAGTTCGTCACCTAATGGGCTGATGTGGTACATTTCAGTCCAAATTCAATGGTAGAAACATCACAGTGGAAAAGATAAAAAAGCTCAGGGTCGATTTGGGTGAGCGAAGCTATCCGATACTTATTGGCGAAGGGTTATTGCAGACCCCAAACCTTTTTTCGCCCTATATTCATGGTGGCCAGGTACTGGTTGTAACCAACGAAACAATTGCCCCTTTATATCTGAAGTCAATTATTGGGAACCTTTCGGCTTATCAAGTAGATTCAGTGATATTGCCCGATGGCGAACGATACAAAAATCTTGAGACGCTCAACCTTATCTTTGATCAGCTACTGATCAAGCAGCACAACCGAAAAACCACATTAATTGCCCTTGGGGGTGGTGTTATTGGTGATATGACAGGGTTTGCTGCCGCCTGTTATCAGCGCGGCATTAACTTTATTCAGGTGCCGACAACATTGCTTTCGCAAGTAGATTCCTCTGTGGGGGGGAAAACGGCAGTCAACCACGCTAAAGGTAAGAATATGATAGGGGCCTTCTATCAACCGCAATGTGTTATTGCTGATACGGCCACCTTAAATACCCTTGATGACAGACAATTGCGGGCGGGTCTGGCAGAGGTGATCAAATATGGTTTGATCTCCGATGCGGAATTCTTTTGCTGGTTAGAAGAAAATATTGATTTATTGCTTAATAGGGATGCCGACGCTCTGGCCTTTGCTATTCTGAGATCGTGTGAAAATAAAGCAAAGGTTGTGAGTCAGGATGAGCGGGAAGGTGGCATCAGAGCCATCTTGAATTTTGGGCATACCTTTGGCCATGCCATTGAAACTGCACAGAGCTACAGCGATTGGCTGCATGGTGAAGCTATTGCTGCCGGTATGGTGATGGCTGCTGGGCTCTCCCTTTCGATGGGTTGGATTTCAGCGGAAGATGTTCGTAGAGCGAGCGCACTGTTTATGCATTGCGCGCTTCCTGTAGCGCCCCCTGAATCTATGTCATCTGAACAATTCTTGACGTTGATGGCGGTCGATAAAAAGGTGGTCGACGGCTCCCTTCGTCTAGTACTCCTTAAGGCCATTGGTCAGGCAGTGGTTACCTCCGATTTTGATCACAGACTACTAGTTGAAGTGCTCCAACGCAGCTAGTGGCTTAGAGTAGGTCCTCTCTCGACTGAGATCATTAATCCTGTAAATACGCTTTTTCACCTTCAGATATTTGTGGCACTGGCCAGGGATGTGTAAAATGTGTCTCCTTTTGCGCCTACGGGTCGCCATTTTGGTGATTTTCTCTGTAACTATTTGTTTTTACTTAATTTTATCTAGAGTCTTATTATGGCGACTGGCCTCTATCGGTTAGATGAATTCAAAGATAACTGTGGCTTTGGCCTAATTGCCCACGTTAGGGGGCAGGCTAGCCATCGTCTTTTAGAAACCGCAATTCAAGCATTGACCTGCATGACCCACCGCGGCGGAATAGCCGCTGATGGCAAGACAGGCGATGGTTGTGGCTTGTTGCTACAAAAGCCAGATAGCTTCATGCGTCAGGTCGCGCGCGAACAGTTTACTGTTGAGCTGCCTGATCTGTACGCGATGGGTTCTGTCATGCTGAGCCAGGATACTGTCCAGCGTGAACATTCAAAAGTGACCATGTCTGCAGCATTGTCTGCCGAAGGCTTGACCGTTGTGGGTTGGCGTGAAGTCCCTACCGATGATGCCTGCCTTGGAGAGATTGCACTCAAAACGCTCCCAGTTATTGAACAGGTGTTTGTGACAGCGGATGCTCTTGATGAGCAAAACTTCAATGCACGCCTATTTATTGCTAGGCGCAAGGCTGAAAAGGCATTAGTAGATGATTCTGCCTTCTACATTGCCAGTTTAGCGACAAACGTCATCAGCTATAAAGGGCTGATGATGCCATTGGATTTGCCAAAGTTTTATTTAGATTTAGCGAACCCTGCATTGGAAACAGCGATTTGTGTGTTTCATCAGCGATTTTCTACTAATACTATGCCCCAGTGGCCGCTGGCACAGCCATTTAGAATGCTGGCACACAATGGTGAAATCAATACCATAACAGGTAACCGAAACTGGTCTGTAGCACGTACGCCTAAGCTTAAAACACCCCTGTTGCCCGATTTGCAAGAGGTCACACCTCTCGTTAATCGCACAGGCTCTGACTCCTCGAGTCTCGATAATATGCTAGAGGTTCTGGTAGCCGGTGGTATGGAATTGCATAAAGCCGTGCGCCTTTTGGTGCCGCCTGCATGGAACAATATCCAAAATTTTGGTCCCAATGAAAGGGCTTATTTTGAGTATGCCTCCATGCATATGGAGCCTTGGGATGGCCCTGCCGGTTTGGTTATCACAGATGGTCGATATGCTGTCTGTACGTTGGACCGGAATGGCTTGAGGCCATCTCGCTGGGTGTTGACAGATGACGATGTGATGACCGTAGCGTCAGAGGTCGGTGTATACAACTACCAACCCGAGAACGTGGTGGCTAAGGGCCGTCTAGGGCCTGGTGATATTCTGTCGATAGACACCCAAACAGGGGACATCCTCAATGCTGAGGATGTGGATAGGCAGCTGGCCTCTAGTAATCCATATCTTAAATGGTTACGTGAAGGCACCGTAAAAATCATGTCGACAATGGATGACGACAGTATTGAGGTAGAGGGTGCCTTAACACGTGATCAAATTCGTAAATATATGAAAATGTTTTTGGCCTCTCAAGAGGAAAGAGACCAAGTTCTCCGCCCTCTAGCTGAAGGCGGTCAGGAGGCTACTGGCTCCATGGGTGACGACACACCGATGGCAGTACTTTCTTGTAAGCATCGATCTCTTTATGACTATTTCAGGCAACAGTTTGCGCAGGTAACTAATCCACCGATAGACCCGTTGCGTGAAACATTAGTTATGTCTCTACAGACGCAGCTGGGACGGGAATATAACCTTTTTAGTGAGACGGTAGAGCATGGTACACGTGTCAATCTTTCTAGCCCGGTGTTATCGCCGCGTAAGTACTACGCACTGAAAAATAGTGGGTTGCCAGATTATCAGGTACAGAAAATAAGTATTAATTATGACCCTACGGAAGCGAGTCTCGAAGAGGCTGTTAAGGCGCTTTGTCAGGAAGTGGAAGCATTCGTCAGAGAGGGGGTAGTTTGTTGTATTCTGTCTGATTCGGATATTCAGCCGAATAGGCTGCCGATACAGATGCTGATGGCCGTAGGTGCGGTCCATCACCACCTGATTGCTGTGGGACTACGATGTGATGCTAATATCATTGCCAGTACTGCATCTGCACGCGATTCACACCAGATTGCCACGTTGATTGGTTGTGGCGCCTCAGCCGTTTATCCCTATCTTAGCTACCATATACTTACTGATTTGATTCAGTCTGGTGAGTTACTGTGCGATTTAGATACTGCATTTAAAAACTATCGCAAAGGTATCAATAAGGGACTGCTGAAAATCCTCTCCAAAATGGGTATTTGTACCATCGCATCTTATCGCGGCGCTCAACTCTATGAGATTGTGGGTTTAGCATCGGATGTTGTTGATGTTTGTTTTGCCGATACACCTAGTCGTATTCAGGGCGCGGGGTTTGATGACCTGCAAAAGAGCCAGCAGTTGCTTGCCAACGAAGCCTGGAGTGAGCGTAAGCCGGTGAGCCCAGGTGGACTATTGAAATATGTTCATGGTCAGGAATATCACGCATTCAACCCAGATGTTATTCAGGCGCTTCACCTCTCGGTTCAGAATGGGGATTACGATGCGTGGCATGATTACGCTAAGCTGGTAAATGAGCGGCCGGTGGCCACTCTTAGAGATTTACTCAAAATCCGCGAGGATATCGAACCGGTCCCTTTGGCAGAGGTCGAGCCTATTTCGCAAATTATAAAGCGCTTTGATTCTGCCGGAATGTCTCTTGGTGCACTGTCTCCTGAGGCTCATGAGGCTTTGGCCGAGGCAATGAATAGTCTGGGTGGGCGATCCAATTCTGGTGAGGGGGGAGAAGACCCCATTCGCTACGGTACTGTTAAAGTATCAAAGATAAAACAAGTAGCCTCTGGCCGTTTTGGTGTGACACCTCACTATCTGTCCAGTGCCGAGGTTATTCAAATCAAGATAGCACAGGGTGCAAAACCCGGTGAGGGTGGCCAGCTGCCCGGCGGTAAAGTTAACGATTTGATTGCCCGGCTACGATATTCCGTACCTGGCGTTACTCTGATTTCTCCACCGCCTCACCATGATATTTATTCTATTGAAGATTTGGCTCAGCTAATTTTCGATTTGAAGCAGGTAAACCCTGATGCGTTGGTTTCTGTGAAGCTGGTTTCACGACCGGGTGTGGGTACCATTGCTGCAGGTGTCGCCAAGGCTTATGCGGATTTGATTACTATTTCTGGTTACGATGGTGGTACAGCGGCCAGTCCGCTTTCTTCAATTCACCATGCGGGCTCACCTTGGGAGCTTGGCTTGTCCGAGACCCATCAAATGCTCTGTGCCAACGATTTGCGTGGCAAGGTGAGAGTCCAAACTGACGGCGGACTAAAAACGGGCCTTGATGTAGTAAAAGCCGCTATTCTCGGTGCCGAAAGCTTTGGTTTTGGTACAGGGCCGATGGTGGCTCTTGGGTGTAAGTACCTGCGTATCTGTCACCTCAATAATTGTGCAACGGGCGTAGCTACTCAGGATAAACAGCTTCGTGATGAGCATTACAAAGGTACCGTGGAAACAGCCAAGAACTTTTTCCGCTTTATGGCGAAAGAAACACGGGAGTGGATGGCTCTTTTGGGTGTCCACAGTCTAGGAGAATTGGTAGGTCGAGTTGATCTTTTGGAAGCCTTGCCTGGAAATACTGAACAGCAGAGAAAGCTGGATCTCTCTCCCATTATCTATACCGATGAACTATTGCAGAGTAAACCGCAAACTTGTCAGGTAGAGAAAAACAATCCTTTTGACAAAGCCCAACTGGCTGAGAAAATGGTGGCAGATATGCTGCCAGCAATTGAAGCGAAGCTGGGCGGTGAATATAGCTATAACGTGAGCAACTGTGATCGCTCTATTGGTGCTCGCTTGTCTGGTGAAATTGCCAAACGGCATGGAAATCAGGGAATGGCAGATGCACCCATCAAGCTGAATTTAAGTGGGGTAGCGGGTCAGTCCCTAGGTGTTTGGAATGCAGGTGGCTTGGATATTTACCTCCGAGGTGATGCTAATGACTACGTTGGTAAAGGCATGGCCGGAGGGAAAATAGTGATCTCTCCTGCTGAAGGTAGCCAATTTGCTTCCAATGATGCACCTATCGTCGGTAACACCTGTCTGTATGGCGCAACAGGTGGCAAATTGTTTGCCTCAGGCCGAGCTGGCGAACGCTTTGCAGTACGAAATTCAGGTGCTCATGCGGTGGTTGAAGGTGCTGGTCATCACTGTTGTGAATATATGACAGGTGGTGTGGTTGTGGTACTTGGCTCTACGGGCTCTAACTTCGGCGCTGGTATGACGGGCGGTTTTGCCTATGTTCTGGATGAAGAACGCAGTTTTGTTGATAGTTACAACATGGAGCTCGTGGAAATTCAACGAATCACCAGTGAAGCCACAGAAGCCTATCGTCATAATCTAGAGAGTATGATTATTGATTTTGTGGCAGAAACCGGGAGTGACTGGGGTCAGGAAATTTTGGATAATTTCGAATATTTTGTCAGTAAATTTTGGCTGGTGAAACCTAAAGCCGCTAATTTACAAAGTTTGTTGGAGCATACCCGGGCTGCCCCACAATAACTGGCAGATTCCGTTACTAAAGAGCTTAAGCTTATGACGCAAAGGTTGAACAACGATTTCCAGTTTGTACAGGTAGGTCGCCAGGAACCAAAGAAAACTGGGATGTACAGCCGTACCCATAAATTTGTTGAAATTTATGAGCCCTCAAACAAACAGCAGGAGGGCGAGCAAGCACACCGCTGCATAGAGTGCGGCAACCCTTATTGTGAGTGGAAATGTCCGGTTCATAATTACATCCCAAATTGGCTAAAATTACTGTCTGAAGGAAATATATTGGAAGCGGCTGAGTTGAGCCACCAGACCAATACACTACCTGAAGTATGTGGGCGTGTTTGCCCTCAAGATCGTCTTTGCGAAGGGGCTTGTACCCTTAATGACGATTTTGGTGCTGTGACGATTGGTAATGCTGAGAAATATATTACCGACACTGCATTTGCCATGGGTTGGCGCCCAGACATGTCTAAGGTGACATTGACGGATAAGCGTGTGGCTATCATTGGTGCAGGTCCAGCAGGCCTTGGTTGTGCCGATGTGCTAATCCGCGGCGGGGTTAAACCGGTAGTGTTTGATCGGTATCCAGAAATTGGCGGGTTACTGACCTTTGGTATTCCGGAGTTTAAGCTAGAAAAATCAGTCATGCAGCATCGCCGGACGGTATTTGAAGACATGGGTGTTGAGTTTAGGCTCAATACTGAAGTGGGTGTTGATGTGGGTATTGAGCAGCTTACTGAGGAGTTTGACGCAGTGTTCCTTGGTATGGGCACCTATAAATACATGAAAGGTGGATTTCCAGGTGAAGATTTGCCAGGAGTGCACGATGCGCTTCCGTTCCTTATCGCCAGTGTCAATCGCAACATGGGTTGGGAAAAAAATTCCAGTGAGTACATTAGTGTTGCCGGTAAGCGAGTTGTTGTTTTAGGTGGTGGCGATACTGCTATGGACTGTAACCGGACATCCATTAGGCAGCGTGCTAAGAGTGTGACCTGTGCTTACCGCCGCGATGAAGAGAATATGCCTGGTTCACGCCGTGAGGTAGAAAATACCAAGGAAGAAGGTGTTAAATTCCTGTTTAATCGTCAACCGGTTGAAATTGTTGGCAATGGGGTAGTGGAAGGGGTCAAGGTCGTTAAGACTAAACTGGGTGATCCTGATAAGAATGGCCGCCGCCGCCCCACACCGATTGTTGGCAGCGAGGAAGTATTAGCCGCAGATATAGTATTAATAGCCTTTGGCTTCCAGCCAAGCCCGGCACCTTGGTTGGCCGATATGGGTGTTGAGTTGAATGACTGGGAGGGCGTTGTGGCACCTGAGGAACAAGAATTTAAGTTTCAAACCAGCAACCCTAAAGTGTTTGCTGGTGGAGATATGGTGCGTGGCTCTGACTTGGTGGTGACTGCTATCTGGGAAGGACGTCAGGCCGGTGAAGGTATTTTAGATTACCTTAAAATTTAAGGTTTCCCCCAATGACTCAGCTAAAAAATGATCGTTTTCTGCGAGCACTGATGCGTCAGCCAGTGGATATGACGCCAGTGTGGATGATGCGCCAAGCGGGTCGCTATTTACCAGAGTACCGCCAGGCCAGAGGTAAGGCCGGGGACTTTATGTCACTTTGCACCAACCCTGAGTTGGCTTGTGAGGTGACACTGCAACCCCTAGAGCGTTATCCTTTAGACGCAGCGATCTTGTTTTCCGATATTCTGACAATTCCAGATGCGATGGGTTTAGGGCTTTATTTCGAAGCCGGTGAGGGACCACGATTTCGTAAGCCTGTTCGCACAGAGGCAGATATTGATGGCTTATCCGTCATTAATCCCGAGCAGGATCTTCCCTATGTGATTAATGCCGTGAGCACTATTCGCCGTGAACTCAATGGTCGTGTCCCTCTTATCGGTTTTTCCGGTAGTCCATGGACACTGGCTACCTACATGGTGGAAGGGGGTTCTAGTCGAGATTTTGCCCGTTGCAAAACCATGGCCTACAATCAGCCTGAACTGATGCATCGACTGTTGGATACCCTCGCTAAATCGGTGATTGTCTACCTCAATGCTCAAATCGAAGCTGGGGCTCAGGCAGTACAAATTTTTGATACTTGGGGTGGGGTGCTTTCCCATTCAGCCTATCGCGAGTTCTCACTGCAGTATATGAATAAAATCGTTGATGGATTGATTCGGGAACGAGAAGGTCGTCAGGTCCCTGTGATTCTGTTTACCAAGGGTGGCGGTCAGTGGTTGGATGATCTTGCCAACTCGGGTTGTCAGGCACTTGGTGTTGATTGGACTACCCATATTGGTAATGCTCGCCAACAGGTGGGTGACCGTGTAGCGCTACAGGGAAATATGGATCCGGCTATTCTTCGTGCATCCCCCCAGCGAATTCGCCAGGAAGTGTCCACTATTTTGGAGCAGTTTGGCTCTGGTGTGGGGCATGTTTTTAATTTGGGGCACGGAATAACCCCTGATATCAACCCGGATCACGCAGGCGCATTTATTGATGCAGTTCACGAACTGTCAGTGAAATACCACCAAAAATCCAATTAATCTAACCAGCTATCGTCTTATCTGACCAATCATGCTGCAGCGGTTGCTATTGAGGGTAATCGGCTTATTCTTATCATTATCGGATAGTGAGTCCGGTAAAGGTACAAAGTTGAGATCAATGGTCTAAATATGGGTGGCAAACGGTAATGAGCATCAAGCAGGTCAAGATCAATGCCGATGACATAACATTAGGAATGTTTGTGTCATGCCTTGATCGCCCATGGAGTCAAACGCCATTTCCTATACAAGGCCTACTTGTACAGGGTCCAAAAGAAATCAGTGCTCTGAGGTCCTATTGTGATTACGTCTATATTGATATTACCAAAGGCCGTAGCCCGATAACTGGAGCGATATCTCCTACCTACCATTCGGGTACTGGGAGTAAAAATCATTCAATATTGTCAAGCCATAAAAAGGGCCTTGATGAGTATCATAAAGTGACGCCTATCGTTGTGCAGCGGGAAGTCTATCAACAAGTAGTTCCTCTCGTTAAAGAGGTGGAGCATGCAGAAAAAGCACTCTTGCACCTGCGAGGAAAATTTACTCTAGCCGTCAAGCAACTTGCCAAAGGTAAAGATTTTGATTACCTAGGGCTAAAAGACTCAATCGCAGATATGGTAAATAGCGTTGTCAGGTGTCCAGATGCCTTCACCTGGTTATTGCGGTTGCGTTTGAAAGACCAACAAACGCACGATCATAGTATGAGATCTGCTCTCTGGGCAGTGCAGTTTGCTCGGTATATAGGCATGCCCAAGGATGAAATGTCCGTTCTGTGTTTGGGTACATTGTTGAAAGATATTGGTAAGGTCAAATTGTCGAATAGCCTTTTGCGGAAGAAGATCCGCAGCAAAGAAGAAATCGCTGAGTACCAACAATTTGTCGCTAATGGTGTGGAGATGTTACGTGCATCAAGCAATGTAGAGCCACGAGTAGTTTCGGTGGTTCGTTATCATTGTGAGCGTCACGACGGCAGTGGGTTCCCTGAGGGGCTGTCAGCCGGAAAAATCCCGTTACTAGCCCGTATTGCCGGTATTGCATCTACTTATGATGCGATCTCAAATCCTCGTGAATCTGTTGATCCTGTGGCCTCATCCAGAGCGGTCAGTCTTCTCTACAATATGCGGGATAAAAAATTCCAGGAAGACCTCGTCGTACAATTTATTCAGTCGGTGGGCCTCTATCCAACAGGGACACTTGTGGAATTAACAACGGGTGATGTCGGTGTCGTCGTTGAACAGCACCACGATTCACGCCTCACACCCATAGTGGCAGTGTTAGATCAAGAGAAGGCATTAATCTCGGGTAAATACACCCTTCTGGATCTTAAGGATGAGGAGGCTTCGCGAAAAACACTGGTAAGTGCTGGTCGAACCAAAGCGAAGTCCGTTGCAAAATTGGCTATTGCTCGGGATCTGGAATCGTCTGGTTATGATGTGGACTTGTCATCTGTATCCAGTGTCTTTATGAAAAATAGTAGAAAAATATTGGAAAGCACGTTGTCTAATGATTTAGAGAAAGAGCGGGGTCATCAAGGAAAAGGTAGTGGTTTCTTTGCTGGTTTGAGAGAGCATTTTCGTCACTAATACTTTCCACCATTAACAATTGACACTCTTGGCCAACGTTTCGCCCATCATGGTCGTAGAGCCAGATTGGTATTGCTCAACCCAAGTAGTCGTTCCTGGTTCGAACATCAAAATCACCGTTGATCCAAACTTAAAATGCCCCATTTCTGCGCCTTTCTCAAGTGATACTTGGCCGGGATTAAACTGGTCGGTTTTTACTACGCCGGGTTGATAATATCCTTGCCATATAGATTCAATACCTGCCACCATCATTGCGCCTACCAGAATAACTGCACAGCGCCCCACCGGGGTGTCAAACATACAAACCAGCCGTTCGTTTTTAGCGAATAGTCCATTGATATACTGTGTAGTGGTGTCATTTACCGAAAATAATTTCCCGGGAATATAGCGACTGTAGGCTAATTCCCCTGCCACAGGCATATGTACGCGGTGGTAATCCCTGGGTGATAGGTAAATCGTCGTGAAATTACCATTGAGAAAGCGCTGGGTATCTGAGTCATTGGCTCCTAGTAGGCTGGCTACCGAGAAGGATTTCCCCTTGGCCTGAAAGATATTGCCTTCCCTGATAGGACCAAGTTGGCTGACGGTGCCATCGGCAGGGCATACGATGCTATTTTTACCCTGATCAATAGGGCGCGAACCCTCTTTCATGGCCCGTGTAAAGAACTCGTTAAAATTCTTATAATCATCAAGAGAGCTGGATGCAGCCTCTTCCAAGTTGACGTTATAGGTACGGATAAACTGCTTGATTAGCGTATTTTTTACCCAAGGCGTCGTTATTTCTGCTAATCGTGATCCAAGACGAGATAGCCCGTGTTGAGGGACCAGCCGTTGTAAGGCAATAAACCACTCAGCCTGCAAGTTATTCATTGGCTATTGCTCTACCTGGGTGTCTTCCCGGTTACCCCACTCTGCCCAAGAGCCATCGTAGGCACGTATGCTGCTAAAGCCTAAAAGTCTTCCCAATAAATAGGTGAATCCGGAGCGGTGATGGGATTGGCAGTGGGTGATTGTTGGTTTGTCGGGAGTCAGTCCCAAGGATTCCAAAAATGGTAGGGCATCTTCACGAATTCTCATGTTGTTTGGGATATCCATCATGCTGGTCCAGTCACAGTGTATGGCGCCAGGAATATGGCCGCCTTTTGCTGTCAGCACTTTTTCACCGGTGTATTCTGCAAGGCTTCGGGCATCCCAAATTTGAAGTTCACCCTTTTCCAAAGATGGGGCATTGAGGTATTCTATGATCTCTTCGGCCTCAATAATGGGGGTGCGGTTGATTATGATATCCCGCTCAATTGCATAGGGGGCAGGAACATCACTAGTGGTTGGATGCCCTTCATTATGCCAGGCTACAAGGCCTCCGTTCAGATATGACCAGTTAGTATGTCCAATCACATCTAATGTCCAGATGAAGCGCCCAGCCCAGCCGCCACCTTCATCATCATAGACAACCACATGTTTATCATCGGTTAGCCCTATACGACTAACCAGAGCGGTTAATTGCTCCTGAGTTGGAAGCTTGTTTGTCCACGGGACTGCGCCACACATTAACTCCTGAGGTGATACGTGTACTGCTCCAGGAATATGCATACGGCTGTAGAGCGAATCGTTACACAGGTCCACAATTAGGATGTTTGGTTCGCTGAGGAGGTTAATGAGTGCTTCGGGTTCCAGTAATGGGGGTATCTCTGACATGGTGGTTCTCTTTTTCTGTATTTAGTCGGTTTTACAGGGCTCGATTTGACTTGGGATTGTATCATTCCTTGGTTGGCTTGGAATGCTTATTGATCTTGCTCCAAGCTATGCAGAATATGCCAGTAGCTATCAAATCGTTCCTCTCCAATAGCCCCGTCTTCGACGGCTTTACGGAGCGCACACTCAGGCTCCTGACTGTGCTTGCAATCACGAAATTTACAATGGCCAAGGAAGGGGCGGAATTCAATAAACCCTTGGGCGATTAATTCTGGTTCAAGGTGCCATAGTCCAAATTCACGGATGCCTGGTGAGTCAATAACGTCACCGCCGCTGGGTAGATGAAATAGTCTGGAGGTCATGGTGGTATGGGTGCCTTTTGCTTTTGCGACTGAGAGGGCGCCGACAGCTATATTTATTTCTGGGGACAAGGTGTTGAGTAACGAGGATTTGCCCACCCCGGATTGTCCCACAAATACGCTGGTTAGTGTTTTGAGATAGTTAGCAAGGCTATCCATGCCCTCATTAGTGTGAGCGGAGACTTGTAAGCAGTCATAACCAAGCTTGGCATAGCTATCGAATAGTGCTTCTAAAAATAGACGGTTGCTCTCATCAATTAGCTCGGTTTTATTCAGGATCAACATGGGCTGAATCCCTTGATGCGCTGCCGCCACGAGGTAGCGATCTATCAGGTTAGCGTGAGGCTCGGGGTAGGGGGCAATGACGATGGCAATTCGATCAATGTTCGAGGCTACGGGGCGTAGCTTGCCGCGGTTGTCAGGCCGGCATAACTCAGAAGACCTCGGGTGTCGTGCGATAACGACACCACGCGTGTCGCCATCCTGCCAAGTGACGTGGTCTCCGGTAATGATAGTTGGCAGGTTTGCTCGTAGATGGCAGCGACGAATGTGTTTGTCAGCTTGGTTGTCGGTTTGTTGATCAGGCTCAACATCGACCTGAGTTCCGTAGCGAGTAATAACCCTTCCACTTTGCTCAGGACCAAGTGCTGTGGAAGACAGATGTTCCCCTGCTTCCTGCGGGGTATTGATCTGCCCCCCGGCCTTCGCTTGATTTAGCTCTATCCGCCGGCGTTGTTGCTTGGTTAGGTGGCGTTTTGTCAATATATCTCCATTATGGGGTGACTTTGTAGGAAGCCTTTTTTTTGCAACCTTTCGTCGATAGCTCTGTCCCCGCCATTTGCTGGCTTACTGGGGCACAAGGATATAGCATATGGGGAACGAGGGACAGGAACCGGATATGCTTCAACTGGACGGAATTTACCAGACGCTGGCCAAGTTTGTGCCATTGCTGGCTACCATTGCTATTATTGTATTGATTTTATGGTTTGCCGATTGGTTATTGGTGCGTCGTGCTAGCTTAACCGCTAAGTCTCGCCTGCCTGGCCAAGTAGTTATGATGCTGCTCAGCGCCATTGCCTTGATAAGTATTGTCTTGGCATTGCCCGTGAGCGAGTCTACCCGAAGTGATTTACTGGGTTTACTGGGATTGGTGCTCACTGGGGTTATTGCCCTATCCTCGACCACTTTTGTGTCCAATGCCATGGCTGGATTGATGCTCCGCTCGGAACAGAATTTTCGTCACGGCGATTTTATTCGCACGGGTGACTACTTTGGCCGTGTGACTGAGCGTGGTTTGTTTCACACGGAGATTCAGTCAGAAGACAGGGACTTAATTACCCTGCCGAACCTCTATTTGGCCTCTAGCCCAGTCACTGTGGTGCGATCTTCTGGCACGATCATTTCTTGTAACTTATCTCTTGGTTACGATGTGCCGCATCATCAGGTGCAACTTCTGTTAAAAGAGGCTGCCGTGACGTCAGAGTTACAGGAACCCTTTGTCCAAATTATGTCATTGGATGATTTCTCTATCAGCTACCGAGTATCCGGCTACTACGCGGAGGTTAAACATTTATTAACGATGAGAAGCCGGCTTCATCAAGAAGTATTAGATGGGCTCCATCGTGCTGATATTGAAATAGTTTCCCCTGCATTTATGAATCAGCGACAGTTCACTGATGGGAAAAAATTCATGGCGGCCCCTAAACAGCGTGATCCCTTTGAAACAGTGCATCCATCCCCAGAATCATTGATTTTTGATAAGGCCGACAAGGCAGAAAAAGTCCGGATTCTTAAGGATGAAAGCCAGAATTTGATTGAAGAAATTCAGTTATTAAAAGAACAGCTTGAGGGGCTTGAAGAGCCTCAGCTTTCTGAGATAAAGAGAGAGAGACACAAGCGAACAGATCGTATTGAAAAACTCGATAACATCATCCAAATTGCCAAAGATACCCCCCATGAATGATACAAAAATGCTAAAAGACCCTATGAACCTTATTTGGATCGATCTGGAAATGACGGGGCTCGATACCGAGCGGGATGTGATTATTGAAATTGCCACCGTCGTCACAGACAAGAACCTCAATATTTTGGGAGAGGGCCCGATCTTGGCTATCCACCAGCCTGACGAGCTACTCGATGGCATGGACGAGTGGAATACCCGTCAACATGGAAAATCTGGTTTAACCGAACGAGTGCGCGGTAGCACGATCACCACGGCGGAGGCAGAGCGGGCGACAATTGAGTTTCTAGAACAGTTTGTGGATACACGAAAGTCGCCTATGTGTGGTAATTCGATCTGCCAAGACCGACGTTTTATGGCAAGACAAATGCCCGAGCTGGAGGCCTTTTTTCACTATCGGAATTTGGATGTCAGTAGTGTGAAGGAAATTGCTCAGCGCTGGCGACCAGAACTGTTGAAAGGATTTAAAAAACAAGGCTCGCACTTGGCCATGGACGATATAAAAGATTCCATTGCAGAGCTTAGTTATTACCGCGATGTGTTTTTTAACATGGCGGAGGAATAAATATAATGTGGCAGGTTTATCTTTCTGGCGAGATTCACACAGATTGGCGCGAACAAATTATTCGTGGGGCAGAGAAACTCAACTTGCCCGTGCAATTCAGCTCAGCCGTTACCCATCATGATGCTAGTGATGCTGCAGGGGATGTACTGGGGAAGGAGACTGATCAGTTTTGGCGAGACCATAAGTCCGCCAAGGTGAATGCCATTCGAATAAAGACTCAGATAGAGCAATGTGATCTGGCCATTATTAGATTTGGTGGAAAATACAAACAGTGGAATGCGGCCTTTGATGCGGGCTATTGTGCTGCGTTGGGCACGCCCTACATTACGCTACACGATGAAGATATTATTCACCCATTGAAGGAGGTGGATGGCAGCGGAATGGCTTGGGCGCAATCGACGGATCAGGTGGTGGAAATTCTTCACTATCTAACCAAAGATCAGTAGCTTTACGATTCTATCTCTGGATTTGTGATTTTTCGTTTGCGTTTTTTCTTGTTCGCACCAAGCATCAAGTGTTGCCCTAAGGCCCATATTACATGTTCTCTTACCAGTGCTGAGGGATGGTTTTCTCGGCTTTTTAGTGCGCTGGTTATACTGTCTGATGTGGGTGCATTACCTAGTCCAATAGACAGATTTCGAAGCCATCTTTCGTAGCCAAGGCGACGAATCGGTGATCCTTCGGTGTATTTTAGAAATTCTGCTTCCGTCCATAGAAATAGGTCTATTAGCTCGCGGTTATCCAGTTTGTGTCGGGGCGTAAAATCTTTTTCCGCGGTGGGTGCCGCAAATTTATTCCAGGGGCAAATAGCTTGACAATCATCACAGCCAAAGACCCTATTGCCCATGGGTTCTCGAAACTCTTCGGGAATACTACCCTTTAGTTCAATGGTCAGATAGGAAATACAACGGCGGGCATCCAGCACATAGGGCGCCGGAAAGGCATCGGTGGGGCAGACTTTTAGGCAGGCCTTGCAGTCACCGCATTGGTCTTGTTCCGTCGATTGGTCTATCGGTAGTGGCAAGCTGGTGTATATCTCACCCAGAAAAAACCAGGATCCCGCCTGACTATTGATAACCAACGTATGCTTGCCGACCCAGCCATGTCCGGCTTTCTCTGCGAGCGGTTTTTCCATTACTGGTGCGCTGTCTACAAAAGGCCGTTGAATGATGCTGTTGGGTACGGCATGTTCAATCTCTTTGGCAAGGGTCTTTAACCGGTTGCGTATCAGTTTATGGTAATCGCGGCCAAGAGCATATCTTGAAATATAGGCTTTATTCTCATCTTTCAGAACGGCAATCATGTTGCTGTCATCGGGCAAATAGTCCATCCGCACGCTGATGACCCGCTGGGTGCCCGGGAGTAACTGGTCCGGGTGGTAGCGCTTCTCACCGTGTTCACTCATCCATTGCATCTGACCCTGATACCCTTTTTCCAGCCACTGATTTAGTTGTTCGCCAGCTTGGGATAGGTCAATATCGGTGATGGAAACCTGCTGAAAACCGAGCGAAACCCCCCATTCTTTAATGTTCAGTGCCAGTTGCGGGTAATCAATTTCTTGAGTTGTGAGTGACATGGTCGAACAGCTGTTTGAAGATGACGTATAATTTTGACAGATATTACCCAGATAATCGGATTTTTATGCACCCATCATTGCCCGACTCATTGCCAGTAGCATTATATACAGCCCAGCAGGTTCGTGAATTGGATCGAATTGCTATTCAGGATCGTGGTATTCCAGGTATCAAATTGATGAAGGCTGCGGGACGTACTGTCTTTGATGAGATTGATCATCGCTGGCCAGGTGCACCTATTACGGTATTTTGCGGCGCAGGTAATAACGGCGGGGATGGGTATATTGTGGCGGCCCTTGCTCTAGAGAATCGAGTGCCTGTCGAGCTTATACAGGTGGCACCACCGGAAAAATTATCCGGTGATGGGCGTACAGCCTATGAGTATGCCCAATCAGTCGGTGTGCCTATGGTGCCATTTAGTGACTGTCTGGATCTGCAAGTTGGCGTAATAGTGGATGCATTGTTAGGTACTGGTCTGAGTGGCGAGGTACGCGAACCTTTTGCTCAAGCTATAAGGCTGATTAACCACAGTGGTCTCCCCGTGGTAGCGGTAGATATGCCGTCGGGGCTATCCAGTGATACCGGAGCTGCAGCTGAGCCAACAGTTGACGCCGAGGTGACCGTTACCTTTATAGGCTTAAAGCAGGGCTTATATACGGGTCGGGGGCCAGCACTTTGCGGTGACATTATCTACAACAGCCTGTCAGTGCCATCAGATATTTTCGATCATGTTCAACCTACGGCGACTCAACTACAACTGGGAGAGCTGATGATGAGCTTTCCTCCCCGTCATCGTGACGCTCATAAAGGTGACTTTGGGCATGTCATGGTCATTGGAGGTGATACTGGACTTGGCGGCGCAGCGGCTATGGCGGCGGAAGCGGCATTGCGGACCGGTGCCGGGCTGGTCAGCGTGGCCACAAGACCTGAGCATGTTTCAGCTATTCTGGCGCGTCGTCCAGAACTGATGGTAAAAGGGGTTTCTTCAGGGCAGGAACTGAATCCGTTATTAGGATCTCCCACCGTGTTGGTGGTGGGGCCAGGGCTTGGCCGGTCCCCCTGGTCAGAACAAATGCTTCAGCAGGCTGTAGCGGCGGGCTTGCCGATGGTATTGGATGCTGATGCGCTGAATATCATTAGTGGGGGGCGGGTGGTTCCGAACCCTGAAGGCACCAACTGGATAATGACCCCACACCCCGGGGAGGCTGCTCGGTTGCTGGGTATCACCAATGCCGAGGTTCAGGCGGATCGATTCTCAGCCGTAAGAGCACTCCAGAAGAAATTTAATTGCCCTGTTATGTTGAAGGGAGTGGGTTCCCTCGTGTGTATAGCTGCTGAGAACCCCGTAGGCCTCTGTACGGCGGGAAATTCAGGCATGGCCTCAGGTGGTATGGGTGACGTGCTAAGTGGCATAGTAGGCGCCCTGCTTGCTCAGAGGCTACCCTCGGAGATTGCATTACCGCTGGGGGTTTGTCTCCATGCAGAAGCGGCAGACAGGGCAGCCATTGGTGGTGAGCGTGGTTTACTGGCGACTGATTTATTCGAGCCATTACGCCAGTTGGTGAATGGATGAGCCAATCGTTTGAGAGAGCAGTATTCAGTGAGGAAATGATGGTTCAGCTTGGTCTTGAATTGGGCGTTGAGTTGGGTAAGGCACCACAAAATAGAGCGTTAGTCTTTTTGGATGGCGATTTAGGTGCAGGGAAAACGACACTCTGTCGAGGTGTACTACAGGCATTTGGTCATACTGGCGCGGTGAAGAGCCCGACCTATACCTTGGTTGAATCCTACCAGTTGGACGACACTCTGCTCCATCATTTTGATCTGTACCGTTTAGGCGATCCCGAAGAATTGGAATTTATTGGTATCCGTGATTATCTCTATCAGGGGAATTATTGCCTCATAGAGTGGCCTAATCGCGGAGCGGGAATACTGCCTATACCAGATTTGGAGGTTAGGATTAGCGTAACCAAAATGGGTCGAAACGTACGAATTACTGCGGCCACAGATACGGGTAATCGTGTCCTGTTGAGATTAGGTAAAAAGAAGCGGGAAGAACAAGAATGAGGATAAGTGGTTGCTGATAGTACGCAACATTTGTTTGGCCTTTGTCGCCTTAGTGTGTGCTGGCGAGTCAGTGACAGCGGCAACCGTTAACGGTGTTCGAGTGTGGCGGGCGCCAGATCATACACGTTTAGTTTTTGACCTCAGTGAGCCGGTGGCTCATAAGGTCTTTCCGCTAGAAAACCCTGATCGACTCGTGATTGATGTTGAAAACACGTCATTTTCTGCTGATATATCCAGTCTTGAGCTCGCCAAATCACCGATCACCTCGATCCGAACGGGTGAAAACAACCAGAAAAACCTCCGGATAGTGCTGGATTTGAAAAAAGCAGTGCGGCCCCGTAGCTTCTCTCTGGCTAAAAATGAGCAATACGGCGATAGATTGGTGGTTGATCTCTACGATCATGATAAGGCGACGATCAAGACAGTTGAGGACGTTGCGGCTGAAAATAACCAGCGGGATATTGTCATTGCTATTGATGCCGGCCATGGGGGGGAAGACCCCGGAGCTTCGGGACCTAGGCGTATTCGTGAAAAAGAGGTGGTGCTGGATATCAGCCGTAAGCTGAAGAAGTTATTTGATCAGGCGCCGGGGTATAAAGCTGTCCTAGTCCGGACTGGAGACTACTATATCCCCTTGCGTACACGCACTAGTATTGCGCATAAAAAGCGTGCAGATTTATTTATATCGATACACGCTGATGCGTTCAAAAAACCCTCTGCAAACGGTGCTTCAGTATTTGCACTTTCTCGGCGTGGCGCTACCAGTGAAACGGCACGTTACTTGGCGGGCCGTGAAAACCGTGCGGACCTCATCGGAGGGGCTGGTAGTGTTCGCCTTGATGACAAAGATCATATGCTGGCCAGTGTACTATTGGATTTGTCGATGACGGCGACGCTTAGCAGTAGCCTTGAAGTGGGTGCTGAAGTACTTAAATCTGTAGGTGGTCTTGCTAGATTGCACAAGAAGCGGGTGGAGCAGGCGGGCTTTATGGTATTGAAGTCGCCCGATATTCCATCAATTCTTGTGGAGACCGGTTTTATTTCAAATCCGACGGAAGCCAATCGGTTGGCCAGCCCAAGTTATCAGCAGAAAATGGCGAACGCTATTTTTCAGGGTGTGAATCGTTATTTTAACAATAACCTGCCAGTGGGCACGCTACTGGCCGCACGCCAGACTGGTAGTGGAAGCACTTATGTGATTTCCCGGGGAGACACCTTGTCCAGTATTGCAGTAAGCCACAATGTTTCTGTTAAAGAATTGTTGCGCCACAATGGACTGAAAAACACCCGTATCAGGGTGGGGCAGCGTCTGAAAATACCAACCTCATAAAAAAGCTGTTATATAAAAAGCTGACAACATAAAGAAAAGAGATAATGCTAAAAATTCATTTACTCAGCCCTAGGCTGGCTAACCAGATTGCCGCGGGTGAGGTTGTCGAGCGCCCGGCATCGGTCATCAAAGAGTTGCTAGAGAATAGTATTGATAGCGGAGCTAGCCGTATTGATATTGATGTGGAAAGCGGCGGTATTAAATTGATGAGGGTACGTGACAACGGTTGTGGTATTGGTGAAGAAGATTTGCCCTTATCGCTCAGCCGGCATGCCACCAGTAAAATTGAGCAGCTGGACGACCTGGAATCAGTGGCCACTCTCGGTTATCGCGGAGAAGCATTGGCCAGTATTTCATCGGTGTCTCGGTTAGCTATTACCTCCAATGAGCACGAGCAAGAACATGGTTGGAAGGCGGAAACCGAAGGACGTGATATGGCGGTAAGTATTATGCCGGCAGCTCATCCGCGAGGTACCACGGTTGAAGTCCGTGATCTGTTCTTTAATACCCCGGCACGACGCAAATTTTTACGTACAGAAAATACTGAATATAAACGTATCGATGAAGTACTCAGAAAATTGGCATTGAGCAATTTTAATATCGATTTTTCCCTACGCAATAATGGCAAGGTGGTACACAATTTTCGGGCGGCAAATAACCAGCTGGAGCAAGAGCGTCGGGTAGCCTCTATTTGTGGTTCCACGTTTATGGAAAATGCCCTCTATGTGGACGTGGAAGCTGCAGGATTAAGGCTTTGGGGGTGGGTGGGTCTTCCAGCATTCTCTCGCAGTCAGACCGATTTACAGCATTTCTATGTGAATGGACGGAGCATACGTGACAAATTAGTCACTCATGCAGTACGGCAGGCCTATCAGGATGTGATGTACCACGGACGTCATCCCGCTTTCGTTTTGTATCTCGAACTCAACCCAACGGATGTGGATGTTAATGTGCATCCAACCAAGCACGAAGTACGCTTCCGTGATAGTCGTACCGTGCATAATTTTTTGTTTCGAAGCTTACATCGGGCTGTGGCGGATATTCGGCCAGGAGATCAAACTTCCAGTGTGTCAGCTGTGACAGCAGACCCAGCGGAAAATAATGGTGGTGAGCTTACGGCCTTTTCACAGCAGCCCAGCATGAACCTTAGGTCACCTTCGTCTTCAATATCTGCCGGAGCGGTGGCAGAAAGCATGGCTGTATATCAGTCACTACACCAGACACCACTTGGCAGCAGTGAACCGGTTATTGGCTCGTCTGATCAATCTACTGGCATGACGCCATCGGATAACGAAGTACCTCCATTGGGTTACGCCATAGCCCAGCTTAAGGGTATCTATATTTTGGCGGAAAATGTCCAGGGAATGGTGCTGGTGGATATGCATGCCGCCCATGAGCGGATTACCTACGAACAAATGAAACAGGCGTTTGATTTAGAGGGTATTCGCTCCCAGCCATTACTGGTGCCTGTCACCTTGGCGGTGAGCCAATCAGAAGCTGATATTGCAGATGAACATCAAACACTGTTTGGTTCATTGGGCTTTTCTCTGCAACGGGCTGGGCCCGAAAGTCTGATAGTTCGGCAGATACCCGCCATGTTGCGTGATTCTGATGTAGAACCCTTGGTGCGTGATGTACTTTCTGACCTGACGACCCACGGCACGAGTGACCGCATTCGGCAGCATCTCAATGAAATTATGTCGACAATGTCCTGCCATGGTTCTGTGCGGGCCAACCGAAAGCTCAGTATTCAGGAAATGAACGCCTTATTACGCGATATGGAGGCCACCGAGCGTAGCGGGCAATGTAATCACGGTCGTCCTACATGGACCCAAATATCGCTGGAAGAGCTGGATAAGCTCTTCTTAAGGGGCCGTTAGCTCAAGCTATTCAGACATTCAGTGCCAATCCAAACTAGACTGATAGTGTGTAGAACCTTTATTGAGTCCAGTGTGTCTAATTCATAGCGTGAGCAAGTAGGTTGCTGCTACCTTGAGTTCAGTTGATGCGCCACCTCAAGAGGAAATGTGCATGTCATATAAAAGGTTGCCTCTGTTTCTTTTTGGCTTGTTGTCTATTCCCATGGGGGTAGCAGAGAGCTTGGGGGAAGGGCAGCCGTTAGCTTTCGTTGAGCCAATCGATCAGTCTATTTATCAAGCCTCACCCTATCCTCCGATTGAAAAACCAATACAGGGCAAGCAGTTTTCGGGCTTACAGGAGGCTGTGAGCTTTTATGAGAAGGTTGATCGTTCAGGCCACTGGGAGCCTCTGTCGGGTGGCCCCTTATTAGTCTTGGGTGATGTTCATGAACAAGTTGTTCAACTGCGGGACCTTCTCTATCTGTTTGGCGATATAAAGGAAGATGCCTCTTTTTTTGAGCCACTTGAATTATTTGACCTTGAATTACATGAAGCGTTATTGGCCTTTCAGAAACGACACGGAGCAAAGGTGGATGGTATTCTGGGTCCACAGGTTCGCCGGCTACTGAGTGTCCCTCCTCGGCAGAGGATTGAGCAGCTGTTAATAAATATCAACCGACAGCAGGAGTTTCAAGCTATCGCTGGAGGGCGCTACCTCCAGGTAAATGTCCCCGAGTATCGGCTTCGGTTGTATGAGCAGGGTGAAATTCTTCTGGATATGAAAACCATTATTGGCCGCCGCAGCCGACAGACCCCCATATTTAGTAGCAGGGTTAAAACCGTTGTGGTGAACCCATCGTGGAATGTACCCAAAAGCATTGCCTTCAGGGATATTTTGCCGCTATGGAAGGAGGACAAGGCCTATTTATCAAAGCATAACCTACAGGTTGTAGCCGGTTGGGAAATACCGAGAGTGATCGTTCCAGAAGAGCAGATTGATACAGATAAAATGTATCGAGGTGACGAATATCAGCGACTATGGGAGCCACCTGGAGTTCGAAATACACTAGGACGCATTAAGTTTCAGATTGCTACTAACAACAGTATTTACCTGCATGATACGAAGAAGCCGTCACTTTTTGAGGCAGACCAGCGGGCCTTCAGTTCGGGCTGTATTCGTCTGGAGAAACCCAGGATGTTGGCGGATGTATTAGTCCAGTTTTCTAACCGTTTGGAACCCCAAGAGTTAGACTCGCTGTTTGATGATGTGAATACCCATAGAATTCGTCTCAACAAGCCAGTTGAGCTACATGTCACCTATTGGACGGCTTGGTTGGATGAAAACCGTATCTTGAATTTTGCAGAAGACCTGTATCGTCACGACCTCGTTGAATTTGACCAACAAAAAGCTGAACGACAAGTGGGACTACATCTGAACTGATCATTTTATATACAATTCCGGGTCGTTGGGGCATAATCGCGCACAATAATGATAAATCGTGGTCCATGCCTTTAATTCGTTCGTAAGCAGCGTTGCAACATTGTTATGCCAAATCAGCCCTTAAGTTCACGCCGAACCTTCCTTCGTATGATGGGCGGTTTAACAGCCGGACTTGCTGTTTCTTCCTCTGCATTGGGAAAAATTGCCTCTTCTCAGGAAAGAAGCATAGCGTTTTATAACTTACATACTGGTGAGTCGCTCAAGACCACGTTCTATCTCGATGGTCACTTTCTACCTGATAGTCTAAAAGAGGTTAGCTACCTATTACGTGATCATCGAACGGATGAGATGTGCGATATGTCGCCACAATTGTTGACCCTATTGGGCGATTTAAAAAATAGGTTGGGGATCGTCAAACCATTCCATATTATCTCTGGATATCGATCACCTGCGACGAACAATATGTTGAGTCAAAAAAGTGATGGTGTAGCTAAAAAGAGCCTGCACATGCAAGGCAAGGCCATCGATATCCGGATCCCTGGTGTAGAGATTAAGCGTTTGCATAAAGGCGCGTTGGCTTTAAAAGGTGGTGGCGTTGGCCTCTACTCAAATAGTGACTTTGTTCATTTGGATGTGGGGCGAGTACGTTATTGGGGAAGCTGAGCTATAGGCCTGTTAGGCTATGACGCCCTGTATTTAAGCCCTATATCGTCTAACTCAATTCGGCACAACCGACACTGCTTTATTGGATGTATCTACATTGCCATACTTAAAACCCATCTGAAACGATTTGATACGCTGTGCGGCATTACCTTGGGTCAAGGCTTTCGGAGTGACAGAACCCTGATCTTCTCGTTGCAACGTGTCATCGCTAGTGGACTAAGCGGCTTGTAGCGTCCCCCTCAACATGATTACTTCACGGATCGGGTTTTCAGCGCTTGCCTATTCCGGACTATTTACCAGTGTTGTTGTCTGCTATAGAGGCGTTCAGGGGGTCGTGAGCATTGTTGTCACCGTTTTTAAGGGCGGGGCTGTGACTTCCGGTCCATAACTTTCCAGTAGGTGCCAGTCCAAAAAGCACCCGCTTTCAGGGTTTTAATACTGTATGCGTGATAACCAACAAAGAGTGTTCCATCCTCTTCTACTTTGAAAACGAGTGCTTCTATACCTTCGTCATCTTCTGCGTTTTTAAGAAGAATATAGTCATTTTTTTTTACATCTGGGCGTTCCATAGTCTGTCCTGTATAACTCAACGTGTTTGAATACTTGCGGATCACAGCAAGTCTGGGAGCCTGTTAAAGCAGAATTTCCTAGCGTGCAAGCGGTAGCCGGGCATTATATGGTTCTTTGAAGAAAGTATCAGTATTTCGTTCATTTTCAATGTTGATAGGAGCTTGTCTTGTGTGCGAGGTTGTATAAGGACGGAGAATAAAAAAACCACCTTTCGGTGGCCTCAATGTGGGGGAGGAGAATAAAAATTCATTCATACAGCGGGTGAAAACTCAGTTGCAGCAATACATGATCCAATAGCACAACCAACACCGCTGCTGATCCAGGCGTCGGCACCGTAAGCAAATAGGCCAAGAGAAGCTACAAACAAGACGCCACAACAAATCGCAAGTAAACAGACAACATTCTGATTATTCATGATCCTTTTCCTCAATATCGCAAAAACGGTAACAGTGAGGGTATTTATAAATTGAACCTGTTTGGCATTCCAGTGGGTTGGTCTCAACAATCATGTTACCCAGTTCGCAAACAGGGAGTGGATGATTTGTTTTGTGAGAACGATCAACTCCCACTTGAGACATAAGACTGAGTTGTCAAATTAACCATTTCGAATTGGCAACATTAATACTGCCATCTACCCCGACTAATACTAATGGAAGATAGAGTTGTATAGACGCGGTTTTACGGATTGCTTCAGCTCGGATTGCCTATGGATGAGGTATACTCCGCCGCCATGACTTCCCCCCAACAAATTCTACAAACTGTCTTCGGTTATCCGTCTTTTCGTCCCCCTCAGGATGAGATTATTCAAACGGTAATGGAGGGTGGCGATGCGCTGGTGTTGATGCCGACGGGCGGCGGTAAATCTCTTTGTTACCAAATACCGTCTTTGCTTCGTTCGGGCTGCGGTATTGTGATTTCCCCCTTGATTGCATTGATGAAGGATCAGGTAGATGCTCTGCGCCAGGTGGGGGTGAGAGCGAGCTATTTAAATTCGAGTTTGGATTCAGCAACGGCTAACAAAGTGGAGCAGGCCTTGGTGGCTGGGGAACTGGATTTATTGTATATCGCTCCCGAGCGTCTTAATCAGGAGCGAACGCTCTCTTTGTTACAGCGCTCACCTATTGCTTTATTTGCTATTGATGAAGCCCACTGCGTATCTCAATGGGGCCATGACTTCCGTGCCGATTATTTACAGCTCAGTATTTTACATGAGAGTTTTCCCGACGTACCGCGCATTGCATTAACGGCCACCGCTGATGCGCGTACTCGCGCCGAAATTATTCACCGTTTGGATTTGAGCGAAGCCAGCCAATTTATTGCGGGATTTGATCGCCCTAATATCCGTTATCGTATTGCACTTAAACATAATGCCAAACAACAGCTGTTGCAGTTTTTGAAAGAAGAGCACTCAGATGATGCCGGTATTATATATTGCTTGTCGCGCAAAAAAACGGAAGAAATTGCCTATTGGTTGCAGCAGCAGGGGTTTAACGCGCTGCCTTATCATGCGGGATTAGATACGGGAACCCGTGCTGATAACCAGTCCCGTTTTTTGCGAGAAGACAGAGTCATTGTGGTGGCGACTATTGCCTTTGGTATGGGCATTGATAAGCCCGATGTGCGGTTTGTGGCCCATTTGGATCTACCCAAAACCGTGGAATCGTATTATCAAGAAACAGGCCGTGGCGGTCGTGATGGTGAACCTACTAATGCCTGGATGATTTATGGTCTTCAGGATGTGATTAAATTACGTCAGATGATGGCAGGATCTGAAGGCAGTGAAGAGCACAAACGGGCAGAACAACATCGGCTAAATGCCATGTTGGGTTTGTGTGAAATTACCAGTTGTCGCCGCCAAGTGTTATTAAATTACTTCGGTGATGTTCTGCCTGAACCCTGTGGTAATTGTGATAATTGCCTAGAAACTGTGGATACCTGGGATGGGACTGAATCTGCCCGCATGGCTTTGAGTGCAGTTTATCGAACGGGTCAGCGCTTCGGCGTGAAGCATGTGGTTGATGTGTTACTGGGTGCTGAGACAGACAAGATTTCTCAATATAGCCATGATCAATTACCCACTTACGGCATTGGCAAGACGCTGGATAATAATCAGTGGAGTTCGGTCTTTCGTCAACTGGTGGCTCGAGGTTATCTCAGTGTGGATGTTGAGCGTTTTGGTGCCTTGAGATTGGAGGAAAAATGTCGTCCCCTGTTGCGTGGTGACGAGCAGATCGAGCTACGTAAGGATAGTAAGAAAAAAGAGGCTAGGCGGCTGACTAAAACATTCCAATCGGAAGATATGGATGTTGCCCTGTGGGAAGTATTACGAGAGTGCCGACGGGAATTGGCCGGAGAGCAGGGCATACCCCCTTACATTATTTTTCACGATCGAACCTTGCAAGAAATGTGCGTTACTGTGCCACAGAATATGGAGCAGTTTGGTCGGCTTGGTGGGGTCGGCGAACGGAAATTAGATAAATATGGACCTGCTTTCTTGCAGGCTATCAGCGAGCACTTGGCAAGTAGATAAGACGTTTTTTTTATGTTGTGTGATTACCCGGGTCGTTACCATTAGTAGGGACGCCAGAATCATCAGTGTTTCCTTGATCGAGAAAGCCGTCGAGCTCCTTTTGTTTCTCGGTTTTCCATTGGTCACCGATGATAGGGTCTTCTTCAGACTCAGCGTTATCTGTCAGTCGCTCCCACGGGTAAGTTTTGAGGGTGAGTTTGGGGTCCCAGTATCGAAACATAATCGCGCAAAGAACCCCTCCTAGCGCACCAAAAAAATGGTATTCATAGGAGATTCCCGGTTCGCGGGGAAAGATAGTCAACAGCATGCTGCCGTACATAAAAAAGGCCACCATCAACAGCGTTGTAGAGCGCCTGTCCCGTCGGAGTATTCCGCCCATGAACAGATAAAAAAACATGCCGTGGGTTAATCCGCTCGCTCCGAAATGGTAGCTGTCGCGAGCAAATAGCCACACTCCCAAGCCAGACAGCAACCAGATAATGGACAGTGCCCACCACCGTGATTTGGGATAACCATAAATGAGGATGCTGCCTAACAGTAGCAAGGGTAGGGTATTGCTTATCACATGTTGCCAGGAGCCATGGATCAGCGGCCCGGTGAGTATGCCGATTAATCCTCTGGATGTTTGAGGGTAGACTCCTAGTTGATGAAGGTCCCAGCCCAGGCCCACTTCACATAGCTTGAGCCACCAGATCAGGACAACAAATCCACCGATGACAAGGATACTGTGTTGGAGAGAGGTGATTTTATTCATCACCTACTAGTATTGTGGAGCAGGCAAACTTTTTAAAGGGGCCTAGTCGAAGTACCCCACCTAAAAAGCGGCTTTAGGGTTAACCGTACTGGGTTGATTCTTTCTGTATGTGAGGCTTTTTACGGGAGCTATCGTTTTTTGAGAGAACACCATCTGTGAGTTTATAAAATCATCATAGTCCACTAACTTTTGGGGCTCACTAGGGCTGCCTATCCAACGTTCGCGTTTGATAAAGGTGTCTGATACCAGGCTGCGTGTAGGATCCAATCCAGCAAAACTAATGCCTATCATGTGGGGTAGTGTGTGCATGAAGTCGGCACTTGAGAATGGTTGGTTTGCATATCTTCCCCACTGAGTTCCTTGGGAACCATTTTTCCATTCTGGCGAGGCCCAAGTGATGAATGGCACCGTGTACATAGCGGGTGATGGTGCGCCCTCATTGCGGCCACAAAATAATTTTTCTTCGTAGTCGTATACCTCTTCTCCGTGATCAGAAAAATACACCAGTAATGCCTTGTCATTGTGTGTTCTTAGGCTGTTTATCAGTGTGACGACCACGTGATCATTATAGAGAATGGAGTTGTCGTAACTGTTGTACTCATCTAGGTTGCTTGTGCCTACCCATGACGGTACATGGTCGTTATCAACAAATTTTTTAAATGCGGCTGGATAGCGGTAATGATATTGTCGATGAGTACCCAGCAGGTGTACCACAATGAACTTTTTAGACGTTGATTGTGCGAGCGTCTTAACGAATGGCTCAACAACGTTTCCGTCATACAGGCTGCCATTTTGTTTACGGTTATTGTTGAGGTAAACCTGATGATCAGCCATTTGTGACAGGGTAGTCAACATGGTGTTTCGTTTGGTTTGCGTTTGCTGGTTGGTGATCCAGGTGATGTCATAACCGGCCTGTTTCATCATGTTTATCAGAGTAGGCTGCGTAAAGAAAGCCTCTGGGTGCTTCGAGTCAGCAAACGATAGTGCTTGTTGTAAGGCTTCAATGGTGTATGGCCTCGTGGTGACAACATCATTGAAAACGGTGAGCTCATCCCGCATGGCATCAAGCTGTGGCGTGGTGGCCCGGGGGTAGCCGTAGAGACTCATTCTCTGTCGATTGGTCGATTCCCCAATAACTAGCACTACGGTCTCGGGCATAGTGTTGGTATCTATTTCAAAATTTTCCAGGAGGGGCAATTTATGGTTGTTAGCTAACAGAGATTTCATGTTGGCTAGTTGTTCGAGATATCTGCGGTAGGAAACAATTAGATTCCATGGGGCCGTTGGTTCCAGTCGAGACATTAAGTGGCGGTTGGCTTGGGTAACATTTTTCTGCAGAACAAGGGTGCTAAGGAATGGCCAGCCGACCATCAGGGAAAATACAACGGCGTAGGAAGAGCGCCATTTTGGTGCCAGTGAGAGGGTGGTTGGCATTAGGCACCACAGTATTAATGGGATGGCACTGTAAGTTGCAAAGACTAGTACATGCCACCAGCGTAAGTAGGATTGGATAAATTCACTACCTTCTGCTGGGTTCGACTCAAAAATGATAAAGATAGCGCTTTGGGAAAATTCTTGACCATAGATTAACCAATACCCCAAGCTTACAAGCGAGGCCAGCCACAGAGCCGAGCCAATAACAGCGGTGATAGGCTTGATGTACCTTGGTAGCAGCAAGACAGGAATCAGCCATATAACGCTCATTAGCAGGGCATCGCGGAGGCCGTTTGATCCTGCCATTCCAGTGGAATATAACAATATCTGAATAGCGGCAGAAAAATAACAAAAGTAGAGGTAGGCCCAAAAAATCGGGTGGCGCTGAGCAAAAGCGTGCATAGGGGTTCAGCCGGTAGTTAATTGAAACTATGGCTGAGGAGTTTAGTGGCCGTTTCTTAAGAGAGACTTAACATGAATCAGTTAAGGCTGACCCCAGTCAATACAGTCTTCGGCATCATCCTCCGACTGATAGGACTCAAAAAGTGAAGGGCAACTATCATTTTAAGAGCGGATGATCATCAGGCAATTGCTTGGTTATCCAGAGTGCCAGCTTATGTTTCATATGCTGGATATCCATCTGGGCTTTTGCCAATGGCTGAATTAGTTTGTCGTGTGCTAGCAATCGGTATACATACTCAATTTTGTCTTTAGCGGAATCAGTCTTATCAAACTTTGCAACACCACGTTTTTCGGCATAGATCATGCCGATTCTGATGGCTTCTTTTAACAATTCAGCTTCGTTTTTCTGCTTAGACATATGTCTTCCTTAAAAAAGACGGGCTAGTTATTGCAACCGTTCAATCCCTGATCCATTTGTTCTGCGGGGGATTCTATATTGACTGTACCGACAATAGTGGCAGGTACCCCAGCAACGATCGAATGGGGGGGGATATCTTTTAGTACAACACTGGCCGCCGCAATTTTTGATCCTTCACCAATTTCAATATTACCGAGAATTTTTGCCCCGGGGCCAATCAATACACCCCGGCGTACCTTGGGATGTCGATCACCAGAGTCCTTGCCTGTACCACCCAGAGTCACCGATTGGAGAATGGATACGCAGTCTTCTACCACAGCCGTTTCACCGATCACGATGCCTGTGGCGTGATCGAACATAATACCCTTCCCTATGACTGCTGCAGGGTGAATATCCACACCAAATACCACCGAGATACGGTTTTGTAGTACCTGCGCCAGCGGCTTTCGCCCCGTTATCCATAACCAGTGGGCCGCACGCCAAGCTTGCAGAGCGTGGAACCCTTTGTAATAGAGAAAGGCGGAGGAGGGGCCTTGGCAGGCAGAGTCACGGGTGTTAATCGCGCAGATATCGCCGTTGACTTGGTCCTCGATGATGGGGTCAGAGCTGAATGCTTCATCGAATACTTCTTGTAGCATCAGTGCCGGGGTTATTTCGCCCCCTAATTTTTTAGCCAGCAAAAAACTTAGCGCTGCAAGTAACGAGCTATGTCCTAGGATAGTGACTTGTAGAAAACTGGTCAGCACGGGTTCAGCATCCGCAATGGCACGGGTTTCCTGCTGTATTTGTTCCCAGAGGGATAGACTCATAATAGTAGCTGTTAGTTGGTAATTCGTTTGGACATTATCGGGGCCGCACCGCTATTTATCCAGCGGTGTGCGCGCCAGGCACCATATTTCTACATGATGAGCTCCGGCCTTCCGGAGTAATCGAGATAGTTCGGACATGGTGCTGCCAGTGGTGACCACCTCATCAATTAGAGCAATATTTTTTCCTTCGATATCGTGATTAAGCCGAAAAGCGTCCTTGAGGTTATTTAACCGCTGTTTTCGAGACAAGCCCTGCTGAGAGGCGGTGTGCTTGTGGCGGGAGAGTAATCGGCTATCAACGGGAATCGAAAGCCGCGTACCAATATAGCGGGCTAACCAATAAGCCTGATTAAATCCGCGAACAAACTGTCGCCTCCAGTGAAGGGGGACGGGTGCTATCAGATCGGGGAGTGCTTCCTGTGCCTTTATGTTGCGTAGTAGTAATTCAGCCAGTATCGAGCCTCGGCTGAATTGACCTCGATGTTTGAAGCTATTGATGAGCGTGTCGACGGGGAACTCATAACGCAGCGGCGCAATACAGTGGGTATAGTCTGGAGGGCTGGCCAAGCATTTGCCGCATTGAAACCCAAAGACAGAGCTAGATACGGGCAGTGTTTGCAAGGGCAAGGCGCAGCGTTGACAGGCAGAGTGGTTAAAGGGCAAGTCGGCTTCGCACTCCCGGCATAGGTCCAACGGGCGATTTGATAGTGTGCCACAGAGCAGACAGCATCCGGGAAACAGGTAAAAACTGCCACGCTGTAGGGCGACAGTCCAGTGGGGGATAAGAGCGGGGAGAGCGTTATTTTTTACCATGACCGTTAACCTAAAATCCTTTTTTGGTTGACAGTGAGTTTGTCGCATCTATCATAGTGAGCCAAGTAAAGAATACGAGAGTTTTCCAATGCCCGCCAGTAATGCAGTTACTATCCGTCAAGATTGGACACGAGATGAGGTCCTAGGGCTGTTTAATCAGCCATTTAATGACCTATTGTTCCAGGCTCAGGTGGTGCATCGTCAGCACTTTAATCCCAATGAAGTGCAATTGAGTACACTGCTTTCTATTAAGACCGGAGCTTGCCCAGAGGATTGTAAATACTGTCCTCAGAGCAGCCGTTACGACACGGGTTTGGAAAAAGAAAAGCTGATGGCTGTTGAGCAGGTCATCAAAGAGGCCAAGGCCGCTAAGGCGACGGGTGCAACCCGGTTTTGTATGGGTGCTGCTTGGCGTTCTCCCAAGGACAAGGATCTGCCCTATGTGGCCGAAATGGTTCGCGAAGTAAAATCGCTGGGTATGGAGACCTGCATGACCTTGGGTATGTTAAAAGAAGAGCAGGCTAAAATGCTGGCCGATGCTGGTCTGGACTATTACAACCACAACCTTGATACCTCACCGGAATACTATGGTGAAGTGATTACAACTCGTACTTATGAAGACCGTCTGAATACCCTGGGTAATGTTCGGAAAGCAGGAATGAAAGTCTGTGCCGGAGGCATTGTGGGTATGGGTGAGGGCGAAAAAGATCGGGCTGGGTTGCTGATGCAGTTAGCGAATCTCCCGCAGCAACCAGAATCTGTACCTATTAATATGCTGGTCAAGGTGGCGGGTACGCCGCTGGACCAACAAGAAGATCTGGACCCCTTTGAGTTTATCCGCACCATTGCAGTGGCACGTATCATGATGCCCAAATCCCATGTTCGGTTGTCAGCTGGTCGGGAGGAGATGAATGATCAGATGCAGGCCATGGCTTTTATGGCCGGGGCCAATTCCATTTTCTACTGTGAAAAACTGTTAACAACCCCCAACCCAAAAGCCAATAAAGATAAGGAGCTGTTAGAGCGGTTGGGGATTAAACCTGAGTCGTATCAAGTTGAGCGGGATAGCCAGGAGGAAGAGGCTGTACTGCATCAGGCGATGGCTGAGGCTGAGACCGACCACTTATTTTATAACGCAGCCAAGTAGGGCGGTCGTCAGTTTTTATGTCTCCTTCAAGGTCATCCTCAATGTCATCGTTGATGGATTTAGCGCTTCAAGCCAAGCTAGATCAGCGCAAGGCAGATAACCTTTATCGGCAGCGCCACATTTTGGAATCGGCTCAGGATGTTCAGGTACAAGTGGACGGAAAAACCTGCGTGGCCTTTTGTAGTAATGACTATCTTGGGCTTGCTAATCATCCCGCTGTGATCGATAGCCTGCGTCGTGGGGCAGAAATCTATGGCGTGGGTAGTGGTGCTTCCCATCTTATCTATGGCCATTCTCACGAGCATCATGCTCTTGAGGAGGAGCTGGCTGCGTTCACTGGCCGGCCAAGAGCGCTACTTTTTTCCACGGGCTATATGGCCAACCTAGGAACAATCCGAGCCTTGGCTGACAAGGGCGATCACATTTTTGAGGATCGTCTCAATCATGCATCCTTGCTCGATGGCGGTTTAGCCAGTGGTGCCCGGTGTCATCGTTACCACCATGCCGATATCGACGATCTGGAGCGACGGATGAAAAAAGTGGCTAGCGGACGAAAGTTGGTGGTCACCGACGGTGTCTTCAGCATGGATGGTGATCTGGCCCCACTCCCGGCACTAGTGGAGACCTGTCAACAACACAATGGTTGGTTGATGGTCGATGATGCCCATGGTTTTGGGGCGTTGGGAAATAGTGGTGGAGGTGTTACCGAACATTTTGGTTTGGACGCCAATGAGCTGCCAATCTTGGTGGGCACGTTAGGAAAGGGATTTGGAACATTCGGAGCATTTGTTGCGGGTTCTGATGCTTTGATTGAAACCTTGATTCAATATGCCCGTACTTATATCTATACCACGGCGCTGCCGCCGGCGGTTGCCTCAGCCACTCGTATTAGCTTGAAAATTCTACAGCGTGAAACGTGGAGAAGAGAGCAATTAAAAAGCTTAATTGAGCGCTTTAGGTCGGGGATCGAAGCGTTAGGCTTGGAGTTAATGGATTCCATGACGCCGATTCAACCAGTATTGCTCCACGATGATGAGCTAACTCACAAAGTGGGTGAACAACTACGTGCCAAGGGGTTTTTGGTGGGAGCCATTAGGCCACCTACTGTGCCTGTGGGAAGTGCGCGTTTGCGCGTTACGCTTTGTGCTGAGCATACCGAGGAACAGGTAGATAGACTGCTCGATGCTTTGGATAAAACCCTGATTGATCTCCGGAGCAAAAGCGGATGACGGCTTCGGTAGCCCATAAAATATTACCAACTCAGTTGACGGTTTATGATTACCCTTGTTGTGGTCATCCGATCCAACCTGAGCCGTTGGTTCTTCTACATGGCTGGGGTAGCGACAGCCGTATTTGGCAAACAGTACGTCCCGAATTAACGCGGCACTTACATGTGCTCGAGATAGATTTACCCGGGTTTGGCCAAAGCCTAGCCCTAGAGCAGGACGGTCTAGACGACTACCTAGAAGCTATTAATGCAGTATTGCCGCCACGCTGCACACTGTTGGGCTGGTCCCTAGGTGGCATGCTGGCCACGAGACTCGTTAGTCGTTACCCCGAACGTTTCAATAGTCTTATCACGATTGCCAGTAACGGCTGTTTTGTACAGCAGACTGATTGGCTCTGTGCGATGCCAGCCCAGACTTTCTCTGAGTTTTTCACGCTATTTCAGCAGCAACCAACCCTTTGTTTGAAGCGTTTCCATGGTTTGCAATGCCGTGGTGACAAATTTGAGCGGCAGCTACTTAAAACCTTAAGAGAAACATTTGATAGCTTCTCTGATGCCGCTGGGAATAACAGCTGGCAGAGAGGGTTGGCGTTACTCTCTGAAATGGATAACCGGGAACATTTACAATCGCTTAAGGTTCGAGGACTGCATATCTACGGTGATGCGGATCAGCTAGTGCCTGTTTCCGTAGCCAGAGAAGTTGAGTCATTGAGCCGCGGTCAGCAGGTAGAAGTTCTGGAAAATACTGCACACGTGCCTCAGTTGAGTTGCCCTGAGCAGCTGGTTTCAAGAATCTGTCACTTTTTGCAAGAGGGTCGTTATCACCTGGATAAACAGCGGGTGGCAGATTCTTTCAGTCGTGCTGCCAGTAGTTATGATTCGGTAGCCCGCCTGCAACGAAAAGTGGGGCAGACGTTACTGGATTTTATGCCAGCTCAGCTCACGTCAGATCAGTTCAAGCTAGGCCAGCGCAAACCAACTCAGGTGGTCGATCTGGGGTGTGGTACGGGGTATTTCACAGAGCTATTAGCCAATAAATACCCCTCTGCCGAATTGGCCGGTATTGATCTTGCCCAGGGGATGCTGGATTTTGCGCGTACTGAGCACACTGTAGCTGCAGCCTGGTTACGTGGCGACGCAGAAAACCTGCCTTTGGCGGACAACTCTGTGGACCTGATATTTTCTAACTTGGCATTTCAGTGGTGTGAACAACTGCCGGTGTTAGCCTCTGAAATTGCACGAGTATTAAAACCCGGGGGCGTTCTGGCATTTACCTCCCTAGGGCATAAAACACTCTTTGAGCTACGCGATTCCTGGGCTGAAGTGGATGACTACGTACATGTAAACCATTTCCTAAACACGGTTGACTGGCGAGACGTGTTTATTGAGGTCGGAATGGACTTTCAGCATTTTGAAGCGAGCTCTTGTGTCTTCGCTTATCGGGACCTTCGACATCTGACGGGTGAGCTCAAGGGACTAGGAGCCCATAACGTTAATATGGGACAGAATCGAGGATTGACTGGGCGTGAACATATTAGGAAATTAGTTAGTGCTTATGAGCAATTTCGCAATCCACAGGGAGAGTTACCCGCTACCTGGGAAGTGATTTACGGAGTCGCTCGTTGTCATGTCTAGCGCCTATTTTGTTACTGGTACCGGCACGGGTGTAGGAAAAACACTGGTGACTGCTGGTCTATTGGCCGCCGCACGACAACGGGGAATGAGCACGGCCGGTCTTAAACCCGTGGCAGCCGGTTGCGAGTTAACCGATGAAGGATTGCGTAATGAGGATGCATTGGCACTACAGGCACAGACTACCTTACCCATCAGCTATGAACAGATTAATCCGGTGGCACTGGAGCCAACTATAGCACCACACATAGCGGCTGCTGAAGCGGGACGTCGTTTGAGTGCAGATCGGTTGGCTGGGGTTTGTCGGGGGGTTATGATGCAACGCCCGGACCTAACCCTGATCGAAGGAGCAGGGGGTTGGCGGGTACCACTGAATGACCGGGAAACCATTGCTGAGCTAGCGAAAATAATGCAGTTGCCCGTGATACTGGTGGTGGGTCTGGATCTTGGTTGTATTAATTCAGCATTATTGACTGCCGAGGCTATTCAACGGGATGGTTTGGTACTTGCGGGCTGGGTCGCCAATCAGGCGGTACCGACAATGGACAGGTATCAGGAAAACCTAGACACCTTGCAACGCTGGGTTCCCTGCCCCATGATTGGCAGCGTTCCGTATCAGCCGGGGATAGAGGCTGAGCAAGTGGTAGAACACCTGAGACTGGATGCTCTACTGTAAAGTAGCGAAAGCAATGCAAGCAACGAGAGATTAATAGGATAGCGATTGCTATGGGTATGAGAAACGAAGACGAGTACAGCGAAGAAGATCTGGCTCGAATTAACGAGGCGCTTAATTCCGGCGTTCATTCTGTGGAGCGAAAACCTTTTCGGTTTAGCTTGTTGTTCTTGTGGTGGATTGTGGTAGCTGCCTTGGGTACCGCGAGCTGGTATTTAGCTAAGTTGTCAGGGGTTGTTTAGCCTCTGATGGATTGCGGACACTATCTATAACAGCCCAGCATATGCTGGGCTGTTATTTTAGGTATAGGAAATAATCAAAACTGAAGATCAGAAAAATTTATTCAGACGTCCTTTACCCTGACCATCAACTTGCCGGTATTTTCACCGGTATAGAGTTTCTTAACGGATTGCAGAGCGGTCTCCAAACCGTCGGATACATCAAGACGAGCTTTTAATTTACCCTCAGCCATCCATTTTACGAGTGCTTCCGTTGCTTCTGGATAGCGATCCATATAGTCGAGAATGATAAAGCCTTGGATTTTCAATCGATGCATCAATATCAGGTCATAGTTATAAGGGCCAGGCACGGGTTCTGTTGTATTGTATTGAGAGATCAGTCCACAGGTGGGGATTCGGCCAAAGAGGTTCATGAGCTTCAGGCAGGCATCGAGAATTTTACCGCCCACATTATCGAAGTAAACATCGATACCATTAGGGCATGCGCGGGCTAGTGCTTCTGGTACGTTCTCAGTTTTGTAGTTAATAGCCTCGTCAAAACCTAAATCTTCCTTGATCCATTGGCATTTTTCATCACTACCCGCCAAGCCAACCACATGGCAGCCCTTAATTTTGGCAATCTGACCTACCAGCGAGCCCACCGCGCCTGCCGCTGCGGAGACCACAACGGTTTCTCCGGGTTTTGGCTCGCCAATGTCGAGTAGGCAAAAGTAGGCGGAAGGGCCTACCAAGGCTAGGGTGCCAAAGGCATCGATGACGGGTACATCACCCGTGTCTCCCAGAAGGCCAACAGTTTCGGGTGTGCCTATTTGGTAATCCGCCCAGGTACCAATGCCACTGACAATATCGCCTTCTTTAAAGGCTGGAGAGTGACTTTTAAGCACTGTGCCACAGACGACACCTCGCATGGGAGCATTGAGCTCTACCGGAGGCATGTACTGTTCAATATCACTCATCCAAATGCGATTAGTGGGATCCAGAGACAGGTAGTTCAGTTGAAATACACATTCGCCCTCTGCGGGTTCCGGAATAGCTTCATTTTCAAGGCTGAGGACATCGTCCGTGATGTCACCTATAGGGCGATTACGTAGTCGCCACACTCGGTTGGTTTTGGGCATCAATATTTCCTCATTTAAGTAGTACTAATAGAGTGACATTTATTTGTAATGGTAAAAAACTAAACAGGCTGGTAGGCAGCCTTAAGCCATTGCAGTTTAGTCTACCATTTACCGGGTACGTTATCGAACAATGAACACGTCATACTTCACATAACCCTCTTCTCCAAATTGAATTTCAACCATCTTGTTGACAGTCTGAACTTCATTGAGCCAGGCATATTTTTTAGATGATGTTTGAAATGTCGGTGCCGCAACGAAATAGGGAATATCTTTATCGGTGAGTAGTTCCCCATTGGATAGACGCTCAGCGCTTTCTTCCGAGTTTTTGATAATGCCGTTGTAGGAAATATAGATATGGGCGCCATCATCGGTTTGGATCAAGCCCCTCACATCCAGACGAAATACGCCCGACGGCATAATACGCAGCCAGTCAGCACCCGGAGCAATAAACTTTCCGCTGATATTTGGACCCTGAACCCAGCCGCCAGGCCGAACATTAGCAATCATCATTCCGTCATCAATGGCCACAGGTGGATCAAGTGGTGCCAAATAGGTCATCATATATTCTGTTGTTACTTGAGTGCTGGGTACAGACGGGCAATTATTTTCCATGGTGTGCTCCTGAGTGAATTTTTATTAGAGAAGTCTGTCCGTAGAAAAATAAGTCCGTCCGTAGAAAAGTAAGTTCGGATAGTAAGCCTGTCTGGCCAGATACAGGAAAGTACTTTTGTAATCAATTAGTTCCATTTGGAATTTTAGTGAAACTCTGTCGGTAGAAAATTGTACGACAGAAAAAATTATTAACGAATAAGTTTGATCCATTCGCCGGATTTTGGTTCACCTGCGGGATAATAATTATTGATGATCCGTAATTCATCTTCACCGTATTTACCTAGCTTAAGGTGGAGGGCAAGCCGGGCGAAGCTGGTATTTTCTGTGGCTTTAACGTAATGAATTGTTTTGGGTTTGCGCTCTATTAAGCCGCGCTTTGAAATGGGGCGGAAGCTTTTGATTATTTGGTGAAAATCACTGTTAGCATGATCTTCATCGGCCTCTGGGTCAATTTGGCCACGAAACACGTAAGCTCGACGGCCATAATAGATGACGGCTAGGCGTTGGTCAGGTAAACCATTTTCACCAGGTACAAACCCAGTATGTCCCTTGAGCCTAAACTGTAGCAGGGCCTCAGATTTTTTAATGAGCGGTATATTTAATTGTTTTTTTATAAAGTTTTCAGGCGTTGCCAGAGAACGCTTCATAATAGTGATATCGATACGAGCGTTGTCCTGCGTATTTTTTGCTTGGATCAACTGTGCCTGCTCACTGAAACGCCATTCCTCTGGAAAGTACACTTGAAAGGCCAGTGTTTTATTTTGATAAACATTATCCGGTAATGAACTTGTTTCATAATTTTTCCCCCAGACCATGCCTTCTGTTGCAACTCTGAATGGAGTGATGTTTTGCTCGGCATTGTTGTTTTTTGGGAGACTTCCAGATTTACTTACCACCTCACGGAGGCGCTTATCATTGCGTGGGTGGGTGGAGAATAGGCCGTGGTAGGTTTGTGTTTTTTTGCCGGACTCCTGTGCACGCTGTTTCTCAAAACGTTCATGATCTTTGAGTAGTGAGATAACGTCGATCATAGCCTGTGGATCGTAACCGGATTGGAAGAGATACTTGCTACCCAGTTCATCGGCTTCTAGCTCCATTTCCCGACCGTAACCACTGACCATGGACGTCCCCCATAGCGCGCTTGCCTCGCCAACATCGGCACTACGGGTTAGAACGGCTAAGAGCCCGGAGACCACACTGGAGCCTATCTGGGCTCTTTCTCCTCGGGCATGGTGGTTCGCTGTAACGTGGCCAACTTCGTGGGCAAGTACGGCAACCAGCTGTGCTTCTGAGTTAAGGTAGGTGATTAGTCCCCGATTGATGTAGATATAACCGTCAGGTAGAGCGAAAGCGTTAATATCAGGCTGGTCGATCACGGTAAAGGTAAATGTTTCATCGGGGTCGTCTAGGTGTCGTACGATGCGTTGCCCCACCTGATTTACGTAGTCGGCTAGCTTGCCTTTTAGCAGTGGCATGTTGGCAACAATTTCCTCATGCATTTCTTTACCGGTCTCGGGTGCGTCTTTAGCAGCAAGTACCGGTAGCCCAGCGAAGCCGAGGATAAGTAATAGAGTGAAAAATAGATTGCGATATATCATATTGGATCCAGGTAGTTACGATCCGGGTAACGTGTGACTAAAGAAACTTTTAAGGCGGTCACCGATACCTCCACAGGCATCGGCTTGAACCTGTGCGATAAAGGGTATGGGTGCAATTACGGCTAATACGTAGGATGAACCTTCAGTCCTTACCTTTACTCGACCTTCTTCATCGAGCTGTTTTAAATCCCATATTGTTGCTTCATAGTTTGCAGACTTGTCCCAAGTGGTAAACCCGAAACACCCCCCACCTCCGAGAGCAAGAGCGCAGTTGACGGATCCACTTTTTTCAGTGGTCTCGGTGCTGCCATCTACCCAAATCAAATAGCGAATGCTGAGTGAATTAATACGCTCTGAAATAATGGGGTCATTCAGTATCATACTCATGCGTTTCAGTTTTAGGGGCGCTACTCTTGGTTCAAACCAGGGGTAGAAACTGTCTAAAAATTGTTGTTCAGGCATCACCGATACTTTTCCTCCATTAGCGAGTCGATGACCTATGCAGTCAATAAAGTCTGGCTCAGTTTCATACTCTCCAGCATGTCGTCTGCCCATGATGACCACTTGCTCGGTCCCGTTGAGTTCTAGGTCGAGGTTGGTTTCTCGGTATTCGTCAATGATGGTCGAGGTGGAGCAGGCGGCAAGTGACAGTATCATCATCACAAGGGAGATGGTTTGTGTTACTGCATTTTGCCTCATTGTCCGCGGCCTTGGGTCAGTGCGGCAGACGCTTGCTGACTGGCAAGCCAGGCCCTGATTTCAGGAACCCTGTGAAAACCTGTCACCAAGCGCACCCCCGTGTCTCTTAATGCTTCTGTGGTAGCTTGATTGAGCGCCTCTTTTTCTGATGTCAGGAGCCGGCTTTGGGTCTTGCCATAGGCCGTCATTAACCAGTCGGCAATGGGTTCACCATTACTGTCGAAAACCTGAAGGTTATATTTGAGCCACACTTCAAAGACATTGAGGCGGGTTTCAAAAGGCATTGCCAACTGAACCTCTTCTATATGGGGTATAACGATCAAGTCCACCTTGCTAGTTGAAGCTGTACTCATGCTGTTCAACCTAGAGGAATTTGTAAACATATCGTTGAACATTTGATTGAATAGCTCGACTTGAGATTGCCCCAAAGCCATGGACACATCTTGTTCCTCGCTACTTTCAAAGGTGTAATGAGAAAAGGTATCGTCGAGCAACAATCCCACATGGTGAGGTAACTTCTTGGTGAGCGCAGAGGGATAATCTCCGTTGACAGTGATATCTGTTGAGCAGGCTTCAGCAACGAGGACTGTTGCCAACAGTAATATGAGCCGACTGTATCGAGCAGTTCTGTATTGAGTCGCCCTAGGTGTTGTCATCGGTTACGACCTATCTTTGAATGCATTTATCCGAACCTTCCTGTTTGACATGGTGTATTCGAGGCCGCTTATTCCAGGCCATTGAGCCCGACAAAGGTTCCATTATTACGATAGCTCAGTTCCCTCATCAGTGCGGAGAATCGAGTAGCTGTTTGTAGGTTGCCGCCTTTAACCAAAAAGTGGACAGGGAAGCCAATCGTATGAATTCGTACCAATCGATCCTTGCTGCTTGCCTTGCGGTTGATTTTATCTACCGTATCCACAACACGCGCGATGGAATGGCCCGTAAAGTCATCACCAAATACGTACAAACTAATCTTTCGACCTGATGCATAAAACCGACGGATGGCTTGTTGTACTCCCTCTTCTGGGCTGGAGTTACTGAAGGGTGTCCAAGTGGTGAGGCGATTGAGAATAGCTTTACGTCGAGCGGGGGTGTCTGGAATCCATTTTCCTCTATAGCTTGAGAACATATATTCCCCCATATCATTCATAATTTGAACGCCCTTCACCTTTGGGTAAATGTTGAGAATATTAATCATTTCTTGGCGTACGCGTGGCCAAGCGAAATTGAACATACTGCCTGACGTATCGACGATAAAGATAATATATTCACTGTCCACCGGTATCCCACCAATGAGTTGGTTATCCACTCTATTTTGGTCATCGAGTAACCGTTTCATTTCTTCCGAAAGAACCTGTTGGGCAAGTGTCAGTTTATCCCGCTCGGAGGTGTCTACCTGAGCTATTGCATCCCGTTGTCTTCGGACGCTGGCCAGCTCCTCCTGTAGCCGAGCTATACGCAGTTGAAACTCGGAAAGCTGCTCTTCTCTGGATTTTAGAGAGCGATTAAGTACCGTGGTTTCACCTCGAATTTGAAATAATTGCTGCTGCAGCTCGGCTAGGCTGCCTTCCAGAGGCTGTTCAACACTTTCAAAAGCGGTCGATTCAACAGTTTTGGCTATGAGTAGCAACAGCACAATGGCCCCAAAACCACAGCTGATGACATCCAGAAATGAGATGCTGATTTCAGCAGTATCACGTCGTTCCCTTCGTGTTGACCGACTCACGGCCAATCCCTCGATGGGCTCATAAATGATCCCTTGCTGGACAAGGCCAGCTGCCAGAAACTGGCAGCGGCTACTGGATCGCCTTCCATGGGAAACAGAAGTACATTGACAGGTATGCTCCGAGGTAACTCGCCGACAGCCTTACTGAAGAGTTTTACTCGCTCTCGGCCGGAGATAGTGCTACCGCTGGGCGATTTTTGGCCCTGAGTGGGCAGGCCGTCGGTGATCAGAAATAGGTTGTCCGGTGGGTTTTTAAAATCCCCAATGGCCCGAAAAGCATTGATCAGACTGGTCCCTCCTGCGGGGACAACACTTCCTAGTGCTTTGATGGTTTGGTTTATTCCTGCGCCATCGGCCGTGTCTCGCCAAATACCATCGTCACCATTAACAGCACCGGCAACAGTGTTAAACGTGTAAATTTGGTAACGGCTTTCCTTGGGTAGTTGTGCTACCAGCCACTCAGTGGTGCGGATCGCACGTCTCCACTTTTCAGCATTGCGTTTGACAGCATCACTCATGTTGCGCCGGCGTATGACATTGACGATCGAGTCAGACAGCATGCTCGCCGAGGTGTCCACCAAAATCATGATACGCCGACCACCCAGTTTGAGGCCCGTGAGGTATTGCCGTTCACCTTCACCAATAAACTGTCGTACGTCTTCATCGTTGCCCTGATCCTGAAGCTTGGCCGTCTCTTCTTTCAGCTCCTCTACCTGTTTTCGTAACAGCTCAACTTCCTGTGCAGGATCAGGTTGAGCGCTTAACTCCCGGCGTACTTCCTGAGTTTGGTTAAGGACTCTTTTCGATAGACCCTGAGCGTCTAAAAACGTCTTTTCCAGATCAGCCAAACTGTTTTTCAGTGTAACCAGTTCAGCTTCGCCAATTTGGACTTCCTCTGCGAGGAGATTGGTTTCAGCTACAAGGTAGGGATCCGCTGTTTCAACGGCGGTGGCATCGTGTTTGAGGATAAGAAATAACAGCGTTACCGCGCCAAATCCACAGGCCATGATGTCGAGAAACGACAGGCTAAAGGTGGTGATTTTACGCTTGGGTAGGCGCAACTCAGGTGACCTCGATTAATTGCAGCTGGTGCACACCTATGTGGATGATAGCGCCGGGCTGAAGGTCATCTCTGTTACTTTGGGTGGTGATATTTTTGTGGTTGGAATGAAGCTGTACTCTGTCATTATCTCGGATTAGGGCGATGTCACCTGTGTGCTGATGTGAAAAGCTCAGTTGGTTGCCATCGACCTGAATATACAGGCCATCACCGATGGTATGGGCCCGGTGCTGATACAGTAAGTGAGTTGGCGTGGTCGTCACATTCAATTGCGGTGTCTGGGTTGGTTTGTGCTGCCTCGGCAGTTGAGTGACAAAGTGGATGGTTTCTTCGTGACCTATAATGGCCTCCAGATTATTTAGGCAACCCTGAATAACGGCATCATTTGGCAGGATGTGGATGTCGTCCAGCTGCTCTAAGAGCCCCTCTAATAATAGCGTTCTGTGGCTGGCAATCATGATTTCGTCAGCCCGTTGGATGTTGCGCACTTTCTTCTGTAGCAGTTCCAATCGGGCACTGCTGCTTGCCAGCAATTCACTACGATTGAGGTTGAGGTGATAACTTCCTTGGGGGCTATCTAGTGCAATGGCCAGTTCTGATGTTTCTGAAAGCTGTCCTAACCAGTTCGGCAATAGGTCATAGAGTTGTTGTTCACCGGCGGCGGTGTGTAGCGGGTCATACCGATACTGCCGAATAAACATATCGGCAATATGTTGAGCCCACGTGTCATAAAAAGCTTTCAGGCCAATACCGGCAATGACCTCGACATCAGTACGTTCAACATAGCTGTGTTCAATGGTATTACCGGCATGAAGCCTAGTGAGAACACACTGATGGAGCTGGATATCTAAGTGTAGTAACTGGCCGCTTAAGTCGGACTGGCTGACAGCAGCCACGGCTGCGTCCACGAGCCCCAGAGCTTCGAAGGGTGATGCTTTGGCTAATCCTAGCAAGATGGACAGTTGGTCTCTGTCGAAGCTGCCTGGGGTGGCAAAGATAACCTTATCGGGACTGCCACCTTCATGGTGTAGTTCCAGCAATTGAGCGTAAGCCAAGTCAGCGTGGTGTCGAGCCTGATTATTGGGGGCTGGAAGGGGGGATAGATTGAGTTGGCGCCAGTACTGGTTAAAGCTTTGTTGAGGCTCTAGGTAGGCACGCTCCAAGGCAGCCTTGCCAGTGGTGATGCCCTGCTTAGTGAGTAGGGCATAGCCGGGGCTAACAATCAGCTCTCCCTGATCATTGCCGCAGTACAGACCGCTGTCGTTAATTTCAATAATGGCAACACTCATGCTCAGGCCTTAGCGTAACGTTTGTCAGTCTGTCTTGAGGTGACGGAGTAGCTTGTCATCACAATAGCTGTGGGTATCCAGCACCAGCCTTTCTTGCATCAGCTGTAGCTGATGCATCATAAACATCACCACAATACTGATAACCAAAGCAATAAATGTGGAGTTAAATGCCACACCAAGACTTGCGGTAACACCGGCAATATCCCCCTGCACCGCTTTGTGGGCCTGACTGAGCGCCTCGCCGATACCTCGTACGGTACCGATAAATCCGATGGAAGGGATTGCCCAGGCAATGTATCGCACCATCGATAGCTCAGAATCTAGTCGATCCGATTCCATATCTAGCACCTCACTAACGGCGCTCGAAACATCCTGAATATTTCGAGTGGAGTCAAATCGTCGAAGGGCTGCCAACAGTGAACGAGACACTAAATAGTCCTTTTGTACTGTGGGTAATGCTTGGATAGGTCGAGACATCTGTCGTGCATCTTCGGGCAAAATTCGTGTGCCATCGGCCACATTAAGTAGTTGTCCGGTTAGCAATTTACGCTCTTCGATAGCGTTGCGCGCTTTGAGCCCCATGATTGCAAAAGCCCATAGCATTAAGATGAAGCAAGCCTCCTGCTCATAATCCTTGACGACAATGTAGAAGGAGCGCTCAGTTACATAAGCTTCCCCAGCGGCCTCTCTGGCTAACTGTTGCTGGAGGAGAGCATTGGCATTGGGGCGTATCAGAGTGAGGTAAAAGGTGTGTACCAGAATAAGTGCCAGAATCAGGGCAAAGACCTGATAGAGAAATTCTGAGGAAGCTCTTGTTTGCATGTGTGATAGGTTCCTTTTTAACCGTTCCCTTAAATATCCACCGGGAAGGGGACCGATAGATCCTCCGATATTTCTTCACTGGGATCAAATTCCCGATCTACTGTTTTACTTTTCGGCTTAGGCGTAGGTTTAAGTACTGGGGCTGTTTCTATTTCTGCCGAAGGTTCTGCTGAAGGCTCTTCTGCTGTGGACGTTAGAGGTAACAGTATTGCCAGTAGAAGCATGCCTATCTGGTATTTCATAGTTTTGCTACACATGGTTCTGCTCCATATAGCTCTATTCCACATAGCGAGCAATTCTAAAGCCCACATCATCGCGCGGATCAATGCCGTAGTCACGGAATGAAAGCCGCAGCTCAGTAATACTACTGTGCCGCCAACTGGCACCACGGATCACTCGGAACTCACCTTTTTCCGGGCCGGAGGGGTCTTTGTCAGCGGTCATGCTGAGATTGAATTCGATGCCATAGTAGTCATTAACCCATTCTGCCACATTACCGCCTAGGTCGAAGATCCCCTTCTGGTTTGGTGAAAAGCTCCCCGCGGGTGACGAAGTGGCAAAACTATCGTTATAGGTGTTGATCACACGACCGACAATTTTTGCTGCACTGAGGTCGGCGAAATTTTCCGTTTTTCCTATGGGGGGAAATTGGTCGCCCCAAATATATTTCTTCACGCCACTATTGGTTGAACGGGCAGCCCAAGCCCATTCAGCTTCGGTTGGCAGGCGATAACCATTAGCTTTGACGTTTTCTCCGGTGATTTTACCCCGTGTCTCTGTATAAAAAAGCGCAAGATTTTCCTTTCGGCTCAACCAGTTACAGTAGAGAGCGGCTTGCTGCCAGCTGACGTTGACCACGGGCTGCGTTGGTAAATCCAGTGTGTTGCCACTGATATGCTGGGAGCTGTGCTGGCGTTTAAAGTGTTTGAATTCAGCGTTGGTCACTTCTTTGATTGCCATGTAGAAAGGGCGTTTTAGCTGAACATCCCGCAACACCTCATTGGCGCGCCTGCCCGATTCGCGCCGTGAGGCTCCCATGGAAAATTTATTTTCGGGCTTGAATAATTTGAGGGTTTGGTTGTTGGAATTAGTAATCACTGAGGGGGTGTTGGCCCAGCGCGCTTCTCGTTCAGTGAGAAGTGTCACTCTAACCACTTGGTCCAGCTTTGGTTGGGGGGTGACGGTCCTGGTTTGGCTGGCATAGCCCGATTTTTTGATGCTGATTCGGTGGGAACGTGCGGGCAGCCTGAATGTTTGGCCCGCATAGCCCCTCAGCACGCCATCAATCCATACGGAGGCATCCGTGGGTGAAGTGAGCACCTTGATATCCCCCATATTGCCTTGCAACGAAATGGACAGGGTTTTTGTTTCTCCTGGCATCAGCGACAGGGAAGATTTTCCGGTGATATAGCCATTGAGGAATAGCGATACTTGGTGCTGCTCATTGGCAGCTACATCCAGACTGGCAGGTGTGGTCCCGCGATATTGACCATCTACAGTGATGGTTGCCCCTGTGGGGGTAGAGGTGAGTTCGATTACTCCATCCGCGGGCTCCAAGGTGATGTTTGGCACTACCAGTGTTTCACTAACGGGTACTTGTAACGCTTTACTCCAGGGTTTGAAGCCCTTTAATGCAATGGTCACATTCTCACCTGAGGCGAGCAATTCTGTTGTTAGTGGTGTGTTACCGCGAAGTTCATCGTTAATAAGAACCTCAGCATTAAGAGGAATTGAGCTGAGCTGTATATGGCCCCAGGCTGGCTTGAGGTCAACGTTAAGGGACTGGCTACGATCCAATCCTTCAATATAGATACTGGACTGGTGAGCGAAATATCGAGGAGCCTGAATATCCAGCTGGTGGTTGCCAGACGATAGCGGGGTGATCGTTATGGGGCTAGTGCCAGCTTGCTGTCCATCGACTAATATCTCAGCACCTGGGGGCGTCGTGGTTAGCTGGAGGTGGCCTGGTTTCTTTTCCAGTGTTAGGGGTAATAACTGATTGTCTTCCTCACCAATGGTAAATAATTGCTTCAGGTCAACGTAGCCTTCTGATGTGGCCGACAACCGGTAATCGCCAGGTCGCATCAAGTAGTGATCGGCTAACTTAAAGCTGATGCCACCTTTAATGCGTAGGGTTGAGTCTACAGGGTCGATGTTAATAATGACTGATTTAGCGGTTAGCAGAAACCAAAGTACCAATAGGCTGGTTAGTAATGCCAATCCAGTCATGATGGGTATTGGGCGCAGGGAGAAGCTCGATTGTTTGATTTCTTCCTGTATCGGAGTGAACTCGACCGGTGCTATTTTTTCTTCATTTCCGGAAGATAGATTCTTGTTGATCACGATACCGGCTCCCAGCAGGACACTTCTACCGGATTAGATAACCCTTTTGAAGTTACCTGAAATTCAACTCTTATATTTCGATAGCCGGGGCGGCTTCCCGTGACTACATAATTGCCTGGTTTGAGTGACAAGTATTTTTGGTTGAACTGACCAAGTTCTCCCACTTTAAATAGAGTGACGGTAGTGTAACTGTCAGATCGAAGCTCTACAGGGATAGGTGTAATGGCATTTTTCAGCGTTTTCTCGAGCTGGGTAATTTGCCTCTTTAGCTGAGGTCCAGGTGATCTTATGCCTTGGGCATCTGCGAGCAGTTGCTGACCATGCTGATAGACACCAGTTGAGGCAAGTCGTAGTGGGGTCTCAAGTATTTTCTTAATACTGTCGCTGAGGTCTGCCCTAGTTGAGCTGCGAATTTGGCCCATTCTGGCGTCCATAACTGAGCCATCCCGAGCCAGAATTCGGGCGTAGGTATCCCGAGCCTTATGCCACTGCTCTTTGGATTCTAGGGCTGCCCCGTTAGCTAGCTGCGACCGAGTCATGCTTTGGACCGCGGCATTGCTTGCTTGGGTCAAGCCGGAAAGGGCCCCTTTATGACCGGGGCTTAATTTTAACGCCGCATTAAATGCTTTGCTGGCGTTATTGAACTGGCGATTGTCCAGTGAGCGATAGCCTTGGCTCATGGCATTATTGAAATCACGTTCTTTAATTAAGAGAGTGGTTTTCTCCACGCCATTAATGGCTGCCGGGTGTAGTACATCCAGTGTTTGTGCTTCGCGAAAAATAGCCTGAGATTGTTCCAGTTGTTTATCTTCCAGGGCGCTGTTGGCTTGGCTTAGCAAGAGTAATACGGGGCCCAATGTGCCCGCTCTCTTGATGCCTATGCTTGCTTCGCTATTATTGGGATCGATGGCTAGGGCGAGCTTATAGTGTTGCTGAGCACTGGTAGCGTTACCCTGCGTAATGGCCTCTAGCCCCTTCGCTAAGCGCTCGGACAGTTCATTGGGTATACGTTTTTCCAATGCAGTTAGCTGGCCCAGTGCATTTTGATAAGCGATCTGTGCTTCCGAAAAGACGCGTTGTCGGTAAAACTGGTCTCCTTCAGCGGCTTGGTTGAGGGCTGCCTGAAACGCCCGTTCACCCCAGAGGCGGATATTTTTCTTTTCAAGAAAGCTTTGTTTTTCAAGAATTTTACTGAGGGTGTCCTGAGCGGCTCGGCGGGCTTTGGATAGTTGGGCATCATTAAATGGCGCTTCTTTAACACTTGGTAGCTGTATTGCTTGTGGTTCTATAATTACAGTAGGTGTTTCAACGGGTCTAATCAGTAAAGGGAGAGCGAATATGATAAACAACGCCAGAAGAATACTGAAAATTAAGACGATATAGGTTGCTGGTCTCTTTTGCCAAGGGAGTTTTTCCGCGCTTTTAGCGGTTGCAGATTGGGTGAGGGTGATGTCTGCGGGTTTGATCGGGTCAAAGCCGTTACTACTTTCCATAGTGATCAGATTCCGCCGCGCTCTGCTTGATAAATATCTCGTAACAGCGCTTTCCACTGAGCGTATTGGGCTTCTACATTTCCGGTGAGAGTGATCGTGCGATTTTCCAGTTCAATCACGCGAGGTTCGATGGCTGCCTCTAGAGATTGCCCTAGTTCTACTAGGGCATCATTGTGAATTTGCAGTTCAGCTTTTTTGGCAAAACCACTTTTTACCAGTAGCGCGCCTGCGCTGATGCTTACAGCCGCGGCTGCTTGGCCGGAGCTGCTATTGCTTCCGGCAGCAGCAATACCGCCTATTACTGCGATGATGCCGCCAATGGTGCGATTGCGATACTGACGCTTGAGTTCACGTACGGCCTCGAGTTCTTCATAGCTGTTTGCTCGCCATGCTTGGTAGGGTTTCTCCATTTTGCGGGTGTAAGCATCGTAATACTCTTGCATGGTGTCGATATAGAGGTAATCCCGCTCCCTTATGCGTTCAATACGAAGAAGTGTGGGGTCATTACGTGCGGGTAAACTAAGTATTTCAAGCTGACCACCGGGCATTTCTTTAATATGGTCGCTAAACGCTTCGGGTGAAAAATCACGGGCAAAACGTAGGGAAGAAATAGTGCGCAGTTTTTCTATTTCGCTATCACTCAATTGTTGAAGGTGTTCAAGTAAATCGTTGGAGATTCGATTGAATAAGCCCTGGAAGGGATCGCGTTTTGTTTGTCGTCCACTATCGTATGCGTATTGACCAACGGTTTCGGTGTAAGATTTTTTGTACCAGTGGCGATTGCTTGAATCTGAGACGCTGATGTCCAGAGTGAGTGTTTTCCCATCAGAGTGGATAATGGTTCCATCCACATAAACATCCACCACGGTTTGGCGGCTGGGGACTGCGCGTACAGCGCCCCAAGCGGCAGTCTGCTGAAGGGTAGCTGCTAGCTTGTTGGGTAAGTATTGAGATTCTGCATTACGCACAGCCGGTAACACGATAGCGCCTTTTTTGTCATCATTATCGAGTCCTGGATCAAATGGCAGGATGGCAATATCCAGTAACAGGGCTTCTTCCACCTGAGCCGCTTGCTGCTGCAGCGGAGTGACTACCGTACTGGTAACGCGTTGGCCGGCGCAGGCGCTCAGCACTGATGCAATCAGTAAAATGGTCAACCATTGAGACAGATGCTTTTTAGAGATAGACAATTTACAAATAAACAATGCTTATTGGCCTCGTTTGTATTTGCGGTATTCCTCCCAGAGTTTTTCACGTAACTCTGGATCCTTTTCCCTCATCGCAGCTTCACGAATTTGTCGAGCAACAATATCGTCATCACTCCCGTTGGATACGTCGGCAGGAACTTGAGCATTGGCGCTGTTAGTCCTGACACCGCTACTGGAAATGATGGTGCCATCTCCAGCGCCATCGCCCAAGGTGTTATTACTATCCCCAGCTGCTGAGGATGAGGCTTCTTTCTGGCCATCTGAGTTTTCTGAGATATCAGCCTCTTCAAATAGAGGCTCATCATCCCCCAGGGGCATATCGTCTTCGGGAAATTCACTTTCAATGGCTTGGACGGTAGCTCTTTCATTGATAATCATGCCATCAAAGACAGCAATTGATTCATCCAGCTGTTCATCGAGTATTGATACCGCCTCTTCATCGCTCATGGACCCCTCACTTCCGGGCATGCCAGACGCTTCGCCGTCATTGTTCTCACTAGGGTCTCCGGGCATGCTTTCGACCCCTGTTGGCTCATTCGGTTCCTGCTGATCTGACATACTTTCGCCTTCTCCCCCGTCGTCAGATGTAGGACTGGAAGGCGGTGCTTGTGACGAGCTGGCAGATGGTGATTCTGTCGAGGAACTTTGGGATTGAGAGGAGCTTTGAGATTGCGAAGAACTCTGGGATTGCGAAGAACTCTGGGATTGCGCAGAACTCTGGGATTGAGAAGAGCTTTGGGCCTGAGAGGCGCTCTGACAGCTGGCCAGCAAGAATGCCATTGTGATGGTCAATGCGCCGGTCAGAAGTCTGGTGATGAGATGCATAGGAGTTAGCCTTACTAATGGGGCGTTAGCATTTTCATGGTGAAATCACTAGTGAGTACTGCATGACCGTCAGCAAAACGTGGCCTGAATTTACTGGAGTGCAAGCTTCTTTTTACACGGGTTTCCAATTCTGGTGCATTCTCCGGATGGGTTTTTAGGATATCAATAGTGGTGACCCGGCCTTCGGACGTTACTTCAATGGAGACATTAACATAACGTTCATTTAAAACACTTAAACGATCATTATTATTGCCGGGCTTCTTGCTAACCTTGCTGCTTACAACAGGTTGTTTTTTAATTCTCGGTAGCATTTTTGGTGCCCCGAATAAGGTGTCCAGAATAAGGTCCTTCTGTTCAACACCGCCGAGAACTGAATGCGCCTGATGATAGGCTTCTGTGGCCGCATCAGGGTAGCCAAACAATAAATTCCAGTCGCCTAATTGGGCATAGGTTTCGGCTTTATCCTGAATAGGCGCATCAGGGTTATTCTCCAGAATATCAAGAGCGTTCCTATACGAAGCGAGTCCATTTAGGTAGTGGGTCCCTCTCCTTAGGGTTTCTTCACTAAAACCAAATGGTCGGTAGCCAAAGGGAGCACCACCAGGGTTCCCCCATGCGTCGGGGTAAAGCCGTTCATGCAAAGCATGGTAGTAAGTTGCCAGGGCAAAATTGTTTAGCATGTCTACCAATTGCAAGTTGGTAGAACCCAGCTGGCTGGCAGTGAGGTCGATGGCCGACGAATAGAGCTGTAAAGAAGCTTGAAGGTGATAAAGATCATCACGGCGGCCCATTTGAGCATAAGTCTCCAAATGCCATTGACCGACTTCGTCCATCAGAGGGATTAATCTGACATCATTTTCACCATAGGTCTTCATATGTAACCAGAGCAGTTGATGGTAGCTCTGGGATGCTTCGTTGATGCTCCCCAGTTCAATATGACTCTTAATAATCCCTCGTAACATCGGCACTTGAGACAGGCTGTAGACACCATCATTCACTCTATGGAGGTGCATGGATCGTTTATAGGCAGCGATGGCTTCTTCGTAACGATGATTGTGTTGGAGTGTATTCCCTAATCCGTAGGTCATTTCTGACAATATGGGGTCGTAGGGGCCTGCTTCGTTTTCCTGTTGATCAATGGCAGACAGATAGTTTTGAATAGCGAGATTGGTGGCAATGGAGTCTTGCGCACTGGAGAGTTCAAGTGAAGCTGGGGTGGTGTTGATGTCTATTACTGAGTCATCACTGTTTATGGCAAGTGGGGCTGGAGGGGTGTCAGCGGATGCCGCAACGCTAGTTAATATACTTGTTACCAACAGCAGAGTGCCTAATACGTTCTGGGAAAAACCCATATGTCCCATGCCTGTTGATTAATTAAATGCTTAGAGGCAACTAGCGGGGGATTGTTCCTTGCGGTATGTTGCAGACGGTAAAATCTTTCCCGAAAAGCGGCCATGTGTTATTTATCAAATTGCTTAGCGTCAGTATAGCGTTGCTGGCATTAAAAAATGGAGTGAACTTTTAAAAATGGTGTTTGTATTGTGGAATGTGATGGCGCCAGTCTTGGTCTGTACTGCTATTGGCTTTTTTTGGGGGCGATCTTCTGTGCCCTATGCGGCAGAATTTGTCAGCCGAGCGGTGATGAATATTGGTGCGCCTTGTCTTGTCATTTCAACTATCAGTCAGGCAGAAATTTCGGGCCAAGGATTTGCCCAGGTTGCTTTGGCGGCATCATTGATTTTTATCGGGACTGCGGCCTTGGCCGTTCTTGTTATTCGCTATTCTGGCGGTGAAGTTCGTTCATTGTTGTCGGCAGTGGTTTTCCCTAATAACGGCAATATGGGGTTGCCGCTGTGTCTATTTGCTTTTGGTGAAGAAGGGCTAGCATTGGCGTTAGCATTTTTTTTGGTACAAATGACAGCGTTGATGACAGGCGGTGTGGCATTAATGTCCCGAGCTGACACCGGGCTGAAAGCGATGTTAAAGGATCTGGCAAGGCAGCCTTTGATTTACTCCATCATTGTTGCACTGTGGTTGCTTGGTAGTGGCGCTACACTGCCGACTTGGATCGATTCTACAGTGGCGTTGCTGGCCGGATTCACGATACCACTGATGCTGATCACTCTGGGTGTTTCCTTGTCGAATCTGGCCACCACCGGTTGGTGGCGAAGTATTGGCTTCTCGGCATTGCGGATTGGTGGCGGATTGGCATTTGCCTGGATTGCCGTTTCATTACTGGGGCTTACTGGTACCGCAAAAAATGTGGTGCTTTTACAGTCTATTATGCCGGCAGCAGTGTTTAACTATCTGTTAGCACTTAAATTTGATCGCGACCCCAATGCGGTGGCTGGTATTGTGGTTGCTTCTACGGTCATGGCTCTCTTGGCGGTACCGTTACTGTTAGTGCTGCTGTTATAGATAATTGAGGATAGGAATGTGGCTAATACCAAGCCTCTTTCAGGGTATCGAGTAATAGAACTGGGGCAATTACTTGCTGGTCCTTTTGCCGGTTCATTGTTGGCATATTTCGGTGCGGAGGTCATTAAGGTCGAGCCTCCCGGTGGCGGTGATCCATTGCGTAATTGGCGCGTGCTTAAAGATGGCACCTCACTTTGGTGGCGCAGTCTTGGACGGAACAAAAAATGTATTACGCTTGATTTAAAAACGGACAAAGGACGAGAGTTGGCGGGTCAGTTAATTGATGGCGCCGATGTGTTGATTGAAAATTTTCGTCCGGGTGTCATGGAGAAGTGGGGGTTGGGGCCAGAGCGATTTAAAGAACCAAATCCCGGATTGGTATACACCCGGATATCCGGCTATGGGCAAACCGGCCCCTATGCTCACAAACCGGGTTTTGCTTCGGTGTGTGAAGGAATGAGCGGGTTCCGCTACGTCAATGGTTTTCCGGGTGATGCACCAGTGCGCCCTAATCTCAGTATTGGTGACAGTATCGCTGGGTTACATGCAGCTTTCGGCGTTGCCTTGGCATTGCTGTCCCGTCAGTCGAGCGGGACCGGCCAAGTAGTGGATGTGGCGCTCTATGAGGCCATGTTCAATTTACTGGAAGGCGTGGTACCAGAATTTGATGGTGCTGGTGTTATTCGCGAGCCCTCCGGGACGACGGTAACGGGTATTGTGCCTACCAATACTTATCGCTGTGCCGACGGTAAGTTTGTGGTGATTGGAGGCAATGGCGATTCAATTTTCAAACGATTGATGACAACGGCAGGGCGGCCCGATATGGCCGAAGATCCTCGTATGATGGATAACACGGGTCGCGTCCAGCATGAGCAGGAAATTGATGATGCGCTTTCTGCTTGGTGTCGTAGCTCGCCTAGTACTGACATTCTTCAGCTTCTGGAGGGGAGTCGAGTCCCCGCTGGCCCTATATACAACGCAGCAGATATGCTGGCAGACCCCCATTTTAATGAACGGGGTTTATTCGAACAGGTAGAAATTAACGGTGAGCCTCTAAAAATTCCCGCCATGATTCCCAAGCTCAGCGACACTCCGGGAAACACCCAATGGCCTGGTCCGGAAGTGGGCAGTCACAATGAAGAGGTACTTAGGAATTTGTTGGGGTTGGATAAGGCCGCTCAACAACAATTGCGGGATGATGGGGTGATTTGAATTAGTGCCGCCCTACTTGGATTTTCGACCACTGGGGATTTTCTGGCGAGGGTGGTGGACCAGTCTCACCAAAGTTTGTTTGTAACCCAGCCGTGAAATACACAAGGTTGTCTTCGGTGTGATCCTGCGCCGTCCCATCAATGACGGTTGTCACTTGAAAAAATTGATATTGGCCGTAAGCCGTCAAGTTGCCAAAGCTTACCGAGTCGACCAGCTTTGTATAAGAACATGTATTACTTCTAATTTATTCCTGCTTCATGGAAAAGCGGAGAACCCCATTGGGGTGTGATTAGCCAAAGCTGGTAGAGTCATCAGCATTAATACGGAGGTAACGAAACAACTGACCAAAAATAAGGGCGATAATAAAGGGGCCTTCCGGCCCCGTTCATTATTATTGGCATCTGTTCCCGCGGCAGGGCTTGTCGCCACCACCACCACCGCCACCACCGCCACCACCGCCACCACCGCCACCACCGCCACCACCGGTGACAGTAACCTCAACCTCGTCCCAGCCACTCCATGCGGAGGTGCCACTGTCATTAAAGGCTCTTACCCGATAGCGGAAAATATTGGCTCCACTGGTATCAGTGAATGTTGTGTCATCTGCCGCATTAGTTCCTACGAGTGTTGAACTGTTCCAAGTGCCAGCTCTTTTCTTGTGGGCTTGTTCACGCTGCACGTCGTAACCAGTTTCACTGGCAACGTCTGTCCAGTTCAATCCTGCCGTCCCATCGGTGCCATCAATGGCAGTCAGGCCTGTTGGTGTCTCAGGTATGGGTACTGGCTCTTGTTGGGTAGTGGCATTGACCGTATTGGTGTTGCTGGAATCCCCTTCGGTATTGAATGTGCGAACCCGGTAATAATAAATTGTGTTTGGGTCTAGTCCGGTATCGTTATAGCTCTGGCTGTTGGTTGGTACAGCATTGGCGATAGTGCTCCAGTTTGTACCGTCTAGCGAACGATCCACTTTAAAGCCATCTTCATCGGAAGCATTATCATTCCAGATCAGATTGATCTGGGAATGTGGGGTTGCATTGGCTGACAGGTTACTTGGCGCATTGGGAATGGTGGGAGTTGGAGCGCCAAAATTAACCGACATGGTTGATGCCGAGGCAGAGATATTGCTCAGGGTCACGCCACTGCCACTGCCGTTATAAAGGCTGCTGTTTGGATTACTGGCATCATCAAAAAGCGTGCCGTTGGTCGCCGTCCAGAGCGCTGCATTAGTGCTTGCAGTGGCACTACCATCAGCTTCTTCCAAATCTACCAGGCGATGTGAGTCATTGGAGTTACTGCCTAGACTGTCATCAATATGCCAGATGGCGACACCACCTGAAAAGTTGGTTCCCAGATAGCGCTCAAGGCCATAGTCATAACCTGCTGGTTGGCGGTTCTCAGCTAGGAAGTATTCATTGCTGATTCCAGTCGAGCCACGGAATACCGTGTCACTGGCAGTACCACTCCCAGAGGCAACTATGGATTCAATGCCGTTGCCTTCAAACCCGTCAACCCAATTCATATGGTATTTGGTCCAGGCCTAGGCATTGACCGGTGTTTCACCGGAATAGGCGTCACCGTTGGTGCTGGATAGACCCCAGCTACCACTGGCCATTACCCCAAATGCACCGATACCATTGGAAGAGCCATCGGTATCGTAAAGATCTGGTAGGCCATAGGTCAGGTGCCCCAGTTCGTGAACCATGATGCCCATAGTGGCTTGGTGTTCATTGGATGCACTGGTGGCATGTAGCTCACCAAACTGGGCGTAAGTCCTTAATTCCACACCGTCAATTACGGGGTATCCTTGACTAGGGTTATATGGCAAGTTCCATTTATGACCCCAGACACTGGGTGATAGTGCGCCGCTGGTTCCACCATAGGCTGTTTCATAGCCGGCCACGATCACCACAATGGAAAGCTCATTGCCAGTCACCACCCCATCGTTATTGGTATCGTAATCGGCATAGTTAACATGGGGGTTAGCAGCATTAATGGCGTCCTCTGCAAGAATACGGTTTGCTGAACCAGTACTTCCCTGTGTATTGGGGTGGTTGTAACCCACATTAACCCAACCAATAACACCATTATTTGCTGAGCCAAAGAGTTCATTGGCCGGGTTCATCTGGGCATTACCATGGGAGGTTTGCAGATAGAAATCACGAACATTGTTGCTGACAAAATCTTCCCAGTCAGCTTCGATAGTTGAGCCCTTTCTGTCATTAAACTCAGCAAGAATAAACAGTACTGATGAATTAGTTTGTATTGGAGCAGAAGAAGGCCCTGAGCTTTCGGTGCCTTCCGAGGTACCTTGAGAAGGTGCTTGGGATGGACGCGAGGCGGCTGAACGAAGGTGCTTGCTTAATCCGGGTGGTGCTTCCCGGTCAGCCTGTGTATGGCTAAAAACAGGGGCGTTGCCGGGGTCAAAGCTCGTTACCTAGCGCCAAACACCATCAGAGCCTCGACCAACCGTAAAGCCTTTCGGCGTTTCCACTCGGTTGTTCCACTCATCCCCTTTGGGGATAGCGGTAAAGGTTTCGCCGCTGGGTTGGGTGATCTGTTGGAGTTCTTCTAATGCCGGTACTGCCAGAGCCGTTCCAGAGATCAGCAAGCCTGCTGCTAAAGCTACTGGTGCAAGCCTTGTTTTCAAGTTTGTTGATATGCTCATTGGGAACTCCGGTCATTATTGTTCTTGCGTATAGGTAGGGACATTAACGCCCAGCACGATGCATATGCAAGGCGAACTCTCCAAGTTGCCAAACAAGTTCACAAATCTGGGTACCACGGTGGACTAAACGCGGTCTTTAAAAAGAAAGTTAGAGTAATCTGGGCGAAAGCACCTAGTTAAAGACGACAAAAGGCCACAATTTTGTGATGAAGGTCATAAAATTGATTCATAGGGGGATAGCGTAATAACAACTGCCCTAAACATGGATAAAATGAGCGGCTTCTTTAAAAGAGACATTAGGCACTGCTTAACAGTTGCAGCTGACTCGTGTAGTGTCGCGCTCCTTCTGGTTCAGATTTGATGCTTGCGGATTTCATTGTGAAAAAAATCGCTATCTTTGCTGATGTGCAAAACATTTATTACACCACCCGGCAGGCGTACGGCCGTCAGTTTAATTACAGAAAACTTTGGCAGCGCATAAGCTCTGAGGGTGAGATTGTTGCAGCGACTGCTTATGCGACTCATCGGGGCGATGATGGTCAGCTTAAGTTTCAGGATGCTCTGAAGCACATTGGTTTTACCGTCAAACTTAAACCCTATATTCAGCGTAGTGATGGCTCTGCTAAGGGCGATTGGGATGTGAGTATCGCTATTGATGTGATGGAAATGGCAAGAGAGGTTGATACCGTCATATTGTTATCGGGTGATGGTGACTTCGACCTGTTGCTGGAAAAAGTAAAAAAAGATTATGGGGTGAGCGCTGAAGTTTATGGTGTACAAATGCTCACAGCAGCTTCACTTGTGAAATCAGCCAGCATCTACCACCCTATTGAAGAAGATCTGTTGTTGTAGGCGGTGTATCACGAAATACTGACCGTGGTTTCCAAATGATATTTAAAGTGAGCTAACGATAAAAATGAGAGATGTTGAGATTACTACGGAGCCAGTTGAGCTCTATAAAATTCTAAAGTTTGAAGGTTTGGTTGAAAGCGGTGGCCAAGCAAAGGCTGTTATCGATTCCGGCCAGGTTTTGGTTAATGGCGAGGTGGAGACCAGAAAGCGGAAAAAAATTATCTCTGGTGACATCATTGAATTTGGTGATGAGACATTGCGTATACAACTTATCTAGAAATATGAGCCCGTCGTAAAAAGGTCATTAACATGAATATCAAACAAGAACTCCATAGAGAGCTGCTAGACTTTTTGAAAAGGGTGCCTGACCAATCCTACACAACGAGAGAGTGGGAATATTTTGCCATGAATAACTACCAGGATGAGCTGATGGAAAGTGTTCGAGAAGAAATGGTGGATCGTATAAAAAGCGCTTTAAAAAGTGGAGAGGGAAAACCCTTTAGTCCCGAGGTAAAATCCACGATTCAACAGTTAATCCATGAGCTAGAAGATATGTCCATCTAATCAGCATAAGTAGGTGTTCTTGCCAGGTCTTGTCCGCTACAAAAAATTTTACGCATCATACAGGTATTGATTACGAGGGCTTTATCTATAATCTAAGAATTGGTATAACATACAATTTTTAAGCAGAGTATATGGGGGAATATTAAGTACCCCTTATTGTTATTAGTTTTATTGAATTAAGAATTAAGAATTAAGAATTATGAGAAAGAATTATTCTTACAAGTTAACGGTTATTTGTACTGCATTGTTGTTGAGCGAGTTTTTATGGGCCGATACCCAGGAGGAGCTTGCGAAAAAGCTTGCCAACCCGATTGCCGCGTTGATTAGCGTACCTATGCAGGCCGAATACGATGAGAACTTTGGTCCCGATGAGGATGGTTCGCGTTGGAAGGTTAACATTCAGCCTGTTATTCCATTTTCTATTGGTGAAAATTGGAACGTTATTTCGCGGACAATACTTCCCGTCCTCGATCAAGAAGATATGCCTATTAAAGGTCAAAGCGACTCTGGTATTGGTGATGTCGTACAGAGTTTTTTCTTTTCGCCAAAACAGCCAACTGAAAGTGGGTGGATTTGGGGCGCAGGTCCAGTCTTTCTTCTAGATACCGCTTCAGATGATAATCTGGGTGGCGAACAATGGGGTGCAGGTCCCACTGCGGTTTTGCTAAAACAGCAAGGCCAGTGGACCGTAGGTATGCTCGCAAATCATATTGAATCATTTGCCGGAGAGGATGATCGTGATGATGTGAGTGCAACGTTTATCCAGCCATTTTTGTCTTATATTACTCATACAAAAACTACGTTTTCAATCAGCACGGAGTCCACCTATAGCTGGGAGAATAGCGATTGGTCAGTTCCAATCAATTTTTCCGTCAAGCAAATGCTAAAAGCGGGTAATCAGTTGTTTCAAGTTGGTGGTGGTGTCCGGTATTGGGCGGAGTCGCCAGACGGTGGTGCAGAAGACTGGGGCTTACGTTTAGAGCTGATTTTTTTATTCCCAAAGTAGGGTGTTAAATAATACCGTGGTGCGTAGAGCGGGCATAACCGGTTTTAGTAAAAATCAGAGTTTCATTATGTAAAGAAAAAAGGCTTAGGGGGTTATTCTCTAAGCCTTTTTTATACGTGAAAAAATCAGAACTTAACCTTACAACTCACCGATCCAAGTTCTAGAGTTTGCACTCGCTGTATCTCAATCCGTTTTCGTCTCATCTGCTGGTGATTCGCTCAATATCTTCTTGCCCGAAAACATAGCAGAGATTAGGTTGCCGCCTTCTCGTAGTTCGGTTACGACGACAGCCAGAATATGAAGTAGAATAACGCCGAGCAGCACGAAAAACCCGTAGTAATGAATAGTGATAACGGGTTTGCGGAAGGCGCGCATTGCCTCGTAGGCGGTCTCGTCATACATCTCCTTTGCATAGGGTGCGAGCGTTGTGGGATCAACTCCCGGGCTGGCAATCCAGCTAGCAATCCATGAGCCAATGGGAGGATAGAACAGATCCGTACCCGCTAAAATCAGCCCTGTGATTGCTTGTACCAGTAACAGAAAAAGCAGAAGGGTTACGGCGATGCGTCCGATGGGATTGTGCCCGAGATACTGGCGTGGTTTGCCAGCTCGGACATCACCGATGTAATCACAGGCCTCGCTTATGTAGCCTTGTCCGCCGGGTAGGATTGCCCGCCAGCGCGCATAGGGTCCGCCAATAAAAGCCCACACAAGACGCCAAAGCAGATTCAGTGAGAACACATAACCAATCCAAACATGAATAGTCTTAAGTAGAACTTTTCCTTCATTGGTGACACCCAGCATTTTACTGTTAAGGATGACTACGCCCACGGCAATAAGTCCAAGTACGCATAGGAAGTTGATCCAATGAAACCAGCGAATATTGGCATCCCAAACAAGATAAGCTTTAAGATTGGTCATGACGGAACTCCAGCGACTTATATGGTTAAGGCTAATTATGGCGGTAAGTATTAAATCACGTTCATGTTCGGTGTTTCATTGATCCTGGTTAATTCGATGACTATATTTTTCCGCTAGGTTTGTTCTGTGGGTTTTTTATGTTTTTCCGAAAAACTCAAATTACTTGTCTGTCTGTGTGAAAAAATGCACCACAACTATTGGGTGTTTCCACACTTCTGATTGGCCGGCACCGCCACATCCATCAATTTAGGGTTGGGTAACATTAAGCCACCCATTAGCTCGGCATAAGCATCGCTATTGGTCACTTGTAGTCGTGGGTTGTGTGCTCTTTCTTCATCAATGGTGCTCACTGACCAGCCTTTATAATCATGGCCTGGATACACCAGCGTATCACCGGCGAACGTCAGTAAACTCCCAAATAAGCTGTCGTATTGTTGTCGGGGGTCACCACTTTGAAAATCTGTACGCCCTGTGCCTCGAATCAGTAAGGTATCACCAGTAAACAACATTGACCGACCGTCGGATGACAGATAAAAGCTGTAGGAGTCATCCGTATGCCCCGGTGTGTACAGTACTTCCAGGCTAAGTTCTCCAACTATAATATGATCACCCGCTGAAAATTTACTCGTCACACACTCGGCAAGGGCTTGCTGCCCGATCATTGTCTGACAGTCTGTGTGTTCCCGTAAAACACCCAGCGCCGTAATGTGATCTGCATGGGTATGGCTGTCGACAGCAACAATTAATTTTAGCCCTAACTGCTCTAGCAACATCAGGTATTCATCAGCCTTATCAATGACGGGATCTATCAAGGCGGCCTCGCCTGAACTCTCATCACCAATCAAATACGTGTAGGCAGACGATTCTGAATCAAATAGTTGTCGTAAAATCATAACGAGCTCCTGACCATTAAATCGAGCTGGATAGCCATTGATGAACCAAGGTTATTAACGCAATAGCAATCAAGCTGATTGAAAATATTTTTTGTAATTGAGCGCTGGCAATCTTGTAACCTACCATGCGGCCAATAAACATTCCGACGACACCGCCAACGGTGATAAGAAAGAGAAGAGGCCAGTCCACATGGGGTGCTGTGGTAGCGAAGCTGATAAACCCCGACATAGCTACAGCAGTGATGATCAACAGAGAGGTTCCAACCGCCTGTTGCATAGAAACCTGGCTGAGAAACAACAGTAGTGGCACAATCAAAAAACCGCCACCCACGCCAAACAAACCGGTTAATAAACCGACCACCAGCCCGCCGATCACCAGGCTCCCGACGCAGCGAGGTCTCCACTCGAACTGCCCCGTAGTGCTCATACGGCATACCGGTCCAACAAAACTCTCGGGTGTCATCTGGCTAGAACGAATAACGGTGGCTTGCTCTGGGTGTTTGGATGCTTGTCGCCACATGCGCAGGGCGATCACAATGGCCAAACAGTTAAAGCAGAACAACAGTAACATTGGAGATAACTGATTACCTATTAATTTCCCAACAGGAGCAAATAAGACGCCCGCAGTACCTAAAATGATGGCGGGAATCCATAAAATACTTTTATAGCGCCAGTTATTAAGAGTACCGTAAAGTGCGCTGATAGCGACTGCTCCGAGAGCGATACCTATAGCATCACCAACGGGCAGCGACAGCACAAGAATGAGTAGCGGTACGGCAAACACAGATCCGCCTGCACCCGTTAGGCCGAGCATCAAGCCGATCACAATGCCAATTAACAACGCCACAATAAATTAACCTAAGCCTTACGGTTCCATGGCATATGGGACATTATCATCCCCATACCACAGGTATCCGTAACGCCAGCAAAAACAAGCCCCGCACCCACAAAAGCGGACAGGCCATAAAAGCCTGGTGTAACTAGGCTTCCCAAGACAACGCCCAAAACAACCAGAGAACCTGCAACGATACGAACCTGCCGCTCCAGAGAAATGACTGAACCGTGGCCTTTTTTCAAACCAATTCCCGCCTGTTTCATTGCGCTAATACCACCCGAGACTATAACCAGAGGATTAGGAATAACACTTTCTAGCTGTTCGGCTGCTTTTTGAGCGCGTATTCCACTACCACACAGTAGATAAATGGTATCTGAGTCGCCGCAGTTGGCCATTTTAGATTCAATGGTAGCCGCTGTAATGTTCTGCAATGGCAGGTTGAGACAACCCTCAAAATATTCGTTATCAACTTCCGCTTCCGTTCGGACGTCAATAATCGTCAGCTTGTCATTTCGCTCAGCTAAGTCAGCAAAGTCAGTCGCGGAAATATGTTTATGTCGCTTTGTCATGGTATACCTCACTTAAAGATCGGGACAATAAATAGACCTCAGTACAGAAATAATTCTAATGGCCTCATCACCACAAAGGCGGTAGTAAATGGTTTGAGACTCCCTGCGTGTTTGCACCAGTCCCGCTTTTCTCAGCGAGGCCAGATGTTGGGACAACGATGATTGACTCAAAGGGATCATGTCATTCAATTCACCCACGGATAGTTCGCTATTCATGAGCGTACACAGCACGAGTAAACGATGTTCGTTGCCCAGCGTCTTTAATAAATTAGCAGCATCCTTGGCGTGTTTTTGTAACGCAGCCATATCGTTAGTCGTAACATATTGGTTAGTTGCCATACAGTGTTCTCCAATCTTGGAGTCTACTATATAACATATATCTAAATTAGTTAAATATATATTAGATATAAATAAGATAAAGAGCCGGCACTAGGGATGCCAAAGGCATAAGCCAAGTATCCAACGTAGAAACCCACCAGATAGTATTATTGGTATTGTTGTCGATATCGTTGACGGCCGCTGTCGTTAAGGTGTTAATCCGACTATCGTAAAGGGTGAGGACGTGGCTTATGAATAGAGTTCAACAACTTCAGGCGACTGTTAATGCACTAGCCGCTAAAGGTAAGGGTATTTTGGCGGCGGATGAAAGTAGCCCAACAATAGCTAAACGCTTTGATGCCATTGGGGTTGAGTCGACAGAGGAAAAGCGTCGCGCTTACCGTAGTTTATTGTTATCAACGCCCGGTCTTGGCGAATTTATTAGTGGTGTCATCTTGTTCGAAGAGACGTTAGACCAGTGTGATGACAAGGGTATTCCTATTCCTGCATTATTGGTTAAGCAGGGTATCGTACCTGGCATTAAGGTTGATAAAGGTAAAATTCCTCTCGAGGGTGGTGAACTTGGTGATGAAATCACTGTGGGCCTGGAAGGTTTGGCTGAGCGTTTAGACAGTTATAAAAAACAAGGGGCGCGATTTGCCAAGTGGCGTGATGTGTATACCATTTCCCAGCATACGCCGAGCCAACTGGCTATTGATGAGAACGCTAAAGTATTAGCGTGTTACGCGAAGGTTTGTCAGCAAGCAGGCATTGTACCGATTGTGGAACCCGAAGTATTAATGGAGGGTGATCACACCATAGAGCAGTGTGCGAAAGTAACAGAAGCTGTTCAGCACGCTGTGTTCCAGGCTCTAGTGCAAGAGGGGGTCACTCTGGAGCATATGCTACTAAAACCCAATATGATTGTGCCGGGTAAGAACTGTGAGAAACAAGCAACCCCAGAAGACATCGCTCGTGAAACGGTTAAGGTTTTAAGAAGAACGGTGCCGGCTGCAGTGCCCTCTATTCATTTCCTTTCTGGTGGGTTGTCGGATGAAGCATCAACCGAATATTTGAATGCAATGAACCAAATAGGGCCGCATCCATGGGAGTTGAGTTTTTCTTATGGGCGCGCGTTGCAACATCCGGCTTTGGTTACTTGGAACGGGGATGCGGCTAACACAAAACAAATGCAAACGGCGTTGTATAAACGAGCTAAGCTAAATGGTGCGGCCAGATATGGCCAGTACACCGCTGCTCTGGAATAAAGAGACAATACAGGGGCACCATTCGCAGAGTGTTACTGGTTAGGTATATTTCTCTCGTGAATGTATGCAAAAGGGGCCCTTGAGCTGGATTGTGTGATCTTCTAGACTTATCCAAAAGCTTGCATATTTATGCTAGCCCAGCCAAATCCAAATATCGAAATACGTTACTCACTGGAAACAATCATGAAAACAAATGAATTATGCCATGTAGCAATAACATCATTTCATGATGAACTGGGAGAAGACAAATATCCATTTGAAGCCGGGCGCTACTGGCTGTTCACTTCAAAGGTGTGTCCTTTCGCACATCGCACCGAGCTAGCGCGAAAGTTAACAGGTCTTGCGTCTGAGATTGGGCTCACGATAGCCGGTTCGGTGCAGACTGAGAAGGGTTGGAATATCGGGCAGCCTTATATGGGCCATGAGAGTAAGCCTAATCCTATCAGCGGTGTTGATCGGTTACCCGATGTTTATGAACTTGCTTCACCAGGCTATGCCGGAAGAGCTTCGGTGCCAGTTCTGTTTGATACGAAAACACAAACGATTGTGAACAATGAGTCGGCTGAAATTCTTCAACAACTAGATGCTATCGCTACCAGAGAGACACAGCACGCTAGCTTGTACCCAGAGGCTAGACGAAAAGAAATCGACGCAATAATTGATGAACTCAACAACGAATTTATATCGCCTATTTATCGTTCGGGCTTCGCAAAAGATCAGCAGACATACGACGAGAATACCGCTCGTGTGTTCGATGCGCTTGCCCGATTAGAGAGTCATTTGAATAAAGGCGGAATCTATCTGGTGGGTGATCAATTAACGTTAGCTGATCTGCATGCATATCCACACTTGTCCAGATTTGATGGGGTTTATCATTCTCTGTATCGGTTAAACTCAGCATTTATTAGGGACTACCCAAGTATCACACTGTACTTAGAGCGATTAGGTAATATTGACGATTTTGCGGATACGTTAGATATTAAGTCAGCGAAAGCGGGATATTTTCTATCCTGGAATCAGCCCACAAATGCTCATTTTGTACCATCTGGCCCCATTGTAAATTCACGATCAGGTGTTGCCGTTGTGAATACCAGAGCGGTTTGATATGACTGACAAAATTAAGATCGATATTGTTTCAGATGTCGTGTGCCCTTGGTGCATTATTGGATATAAGCGCTTAGAAAAGGCGGTAACAGACTTAGGGTTAGAAGACAAAATTGAAATCGAATGGCAACCATTTGAATTGAACCCCGATATGCCTGCTGAGGGTGAAAATCTACGCGCTCATTCTGCCAGAAAATATGGCACCACCCCTGAAGGTAGCATTAAAGCGCGAGCCAGCTTGGCTCAAGTAGCTGGAGAGCTGGGTTTCAAGTTTGATTACTACGATGATATGAAAATGGTCAACACCCGAGATACTCATATCCTATTAGAATATGCTAAAGAGCAAGGCAAGCAGCATGAACTTAAAATACGTCTATTCGAAGCCTTCTTTAGCCATCAGCAAGATCTTTCAGATCCAAAAGTGCTCGCTGAAGCGTTAGAAGATGTGGGCTTGAATGCGGAAGAAGCATTGGCAAAATTAAATAACCCTGATGCCAGAGAAAAAGTCGCTAAAGAAGAAGCATTTTGGCAAAGTATGGGCATTTCATCAGTACCAACCGTCGTGTTTAACCGTAGCAGTGCTGTTACGGGTGCTCACCCAACAGAAGTATTTAAGCAAATATTAACTAAACTCGTTGAGCAAGTATAAATATTATCTTTGCATCATATAAAGAGTGATATCCCATCTGATTTATCTTATTAGGGTGAGCCTAGGTGCATGAGGATGAAAAGCCTTTACTTTTTATTAGACGTCTCTTGAAAGGAATCAAGCTTGTCGATAGTCGTGCTTTGGCGATCCAAAATGCCAATATCTAATACCGGTGAAGCGTCGATATGCTGAGCATCCATCATTTGGGCGATTCGCTGCAGGGACGAAATAATCATGGTCTGCTCCCATTCCTGTAGATCAATAAACTGCCGTGTAAAGTGCTCCTGTAATGGGATAGGGGCTTCTTTTAGGATTTCGCTGGCTTGATCCGTGAGGTATGCATGCACCTTGCGCTTGTCTTCCTTGGAACGCTCACGGTATACCAAATCTCGTTTTTCGAGCCGATCTAAAATACTAGTTACCGTTGCCTGGCTAAGGCTCATTTCATTGGCGATCTCGCCGATGGTAACCTCGCCCTTATCTCGAATGGTTTGTAATAGCAAAATTTGAGGGGTAGTTAATCCCGTCGTCTTCGCCAGATGTTTGGAGTGGAGGTCTGTCGCTCTGATAACACGACGCAGTGCCACTAATACTTCTTCGATACTGGTCAAAAGCGCTTCTCTATCTATAGATTCAATAAGTGCATTATAGCGAACTATTTCGAACGCTAAAGGAATCACTTGTTTTTATCACTGGTGCCGTAGTTTGAAAAGTCGGTGAGAGTATACAGTTGGTCATCAACCTTCTCGGTTCCCAGCTAGAGAATGATTACCTTTCCCTGCACCTTGAGCCTGTTTTAGATGCAGCTGGTGAGCTAGGCAGAGCCCGGCATATTTGGTCTTGTATTGCGCTTCTTATCCCCTCTTAAATCTGAGCCATTGGCCTTCGGCTAATACGCGGCGCCTCCTTGCGCTGGAGCTTAAATGTTATTTAGTGTACAATATTTAGTACTCTAAGTAATTATTTGCGCTCCGATTAGTTTAAAGGCGGATTATGGCCTTTTATTGAGTATTCTGGCCCTAAAAAGTATTTAGATTACTAATAAATAGGATCGAGACTGGAGGCTTTTTGTCTGATTTAGAAAGTATTGTGCTGAGGCGTCCTGCGCTCGAAGACGGTATGGCTGTGTTTCGGTTGGTTAAGAGTTGCCCTCCACTGGATATGAATTCCAGCTACTGCAACCTCCTTCAGTGCACTCACTTTGCCAATACCTCGGTGGTAGCCCAAGTGAATGGAGAAATGGTTGGGTTCATCTCCGGGTATGTCATACCTGAGCGCCCGGACACGTTTTTTGTTTGGCAGGTGGCTGTTGCCGGGCAGGCAAGAGGCCTAGGGCTAGCATCCCACATGCTGGCTCACATTCTTGATCGCCCCCATTGCGCAGATATTGGTTATTTAGAGACCACCATAACCCAAGATAACCCAGCATCCTGGGCTTTATTTAAAAGCTTGGCCAAGAAGCTGTCAGCAGACTTCCAGTCATCAGGGTGGATGGATAAAAAAGCCCATTTTTCCGGGCAACACGACTCGGAAGCACTTGTCCGTATCGGACCCTTTAAATCACATAGTTAACTAGAGGAATAGCAACCGAATGAAAATTTTTGAAGAAATTGAATCCGAAGTACAGAGTTATGCCCGCGCGTTTCCTCGCGTTTTTAATCGCGCCAAAGGCGAGTTGATGTGGGACGAAGACGGCAACCAGTATTTGGACTTTCTGGCCGGAGCCGGCACCCTGAATTACGGACATAACAACCCGATCTTTAAAGAAGTATTACTCGATTACATCCAAAACGATGGCATCACCCATGGTTTGGATTTGCACACTAAGGCCAAAGGCGAATTTTTACAGACCTTTAATGAGAAGATTTTAAAACCTCGTAACATGGAGTATGTGGTCCAATTCACAGGGCCTACGGGTACCAATGCGGTAGAGGCTGCGATGAAGCTCGCACGTAATGTCACTGGTCAGCAAAATATCGTCACCTTTACCAATGGCTTCCATGGGGTGAGTTTGGGGGCATTGGCGGCAACAGGGAATTCTCATCATAGAAATGCGGCGGGTGTGAGCTTGATTGGAACGCACCGTATGCCTTACGACGGATACCTAGGCGAGAACATCGATACCACAGAGTATTTAGATAAAGTGTTGTCAGATTCCAGTAGCGGTATCAACTCACCCGCTGGGGTGATTGTGGAAACCGTTCAGGGGGAAGGTGGTATTAATGTAGCCACTATTAAATGGCTGCAGAGCTTACAGGCGGTTTGTAAAAAACACAGTTTATTATTCATTGTCGATGACATACAGGCTGGCTGTGAGCGCACGGGTGATTATTTCAGTTTTGAAGAGGCTGGCATTGAGCCGGACATTATTACTCTTTCCAAATCATTGGGTGGCTACGGTCTACCTTTTGCTGTGGTGCTAATGAAGCCGGAACTAGATCAGTGGAAGCCGGGCGAACATAACGGCACTTTCCGGGGTAATAATTTGGCGTTTGTGACGGCCAAAGCCGCCATCGACAATTATTGGTCTGACCTCCAGTTCTCGGAAGAAATAAAGCGAAAGGGCCGGTATGTTTCCGAGCGACTTGAAAGCATTGTCAGCCAATACGGTGATGGAAACTTTACCGCCAAAGGGCGAGGCATGTTTCAAGGTATTAATTGCGTCAATGGCGATATCGCAGGGAAAATTACCCATAGCGCCTTTAAAAAAGGGCTTATTATTGAGACCAGTGGTGCCGATGATCATATCGTGAAATTCTTTTGTCCATTAATTATTAGTGACGAAAATTTGAAAAAAGGCATTGATATTGTCGAGTCCGCGATACAGGAAGTGTGTGCTAAGGAAGGCGAAATTCCTGAAGAGATAGTTTATTTCGATGCCGCCTAAATAAAAAAATTGAGAAAATAAGGCCGTTTTATGATCGTAAGAAAATTATCAGATGCCAATCAATCTAATCGAAGAGTTGTTTCCCCTGATGGCAACTGGGAGAGCACGCGACTCTTGTTGAAAGAGGATCGGATGGGTTTTTCCTTCCATGTTACCACCATCTACAAAAGTGCTGATTTTCAGATGCATTACCAAAATCATCTTGAGTCGGTGTACTGCGTGTCGGGAAAAGGTGAAGTGGAAACGCTGGCTGACGGAAAAAAATATCCCATAGAACCGGGGACTCTTTACATTCTAGATAAGCACGACAAGCACATATTACGAGCTTTTGAAGAAATGACCATGGCGTGTGTGTTTAATCCGCCACTCAACGGAAAAGAGGTACACAATGCCGAAGGTGCCTATGAGTTGGACGCGTAAACCGTCCAGGAGTAAAGACTAACATTATGAGTGAATTGATTTTAGAGCAGGCATCGGATGACTTGATCGCGAACGAGGCTGATGTGTACCCGTCGAGAAAAGGACAAAATGCCAAACTAATTGGTAGGCAGGATCCCATTGTTTATACCTCTAAAGAACAGGGCCCTCCGGTTGATCGTTCCCTTATCAATACCTATAACAAGCAAGGGTTTGTCGTGCTGGATGAGGTGTTTACCCCCGATGAGGTAACCATCTTTCAAAAGGAGCTTGAACGCCTCGGGGCTGACCAGCAGATTCAACAATCCGTTGAAGTCATTACCGAACCGAGTAGCAATGATGTGCGTTCAATCTTCCGTGTGCATGAAAGCAGCCTGATTTTTAAAGCTCTTGCAGCCGACGAGCGCTTGGCTGACCTTGCACGATATCTGCTGGACGATGAAGTTTATATTCATCAATCCCGACTGAACTACAAACCGGGGTTTAGGGGAAAGGGATTTTACTGGCATTCTGATTTTGAGACTTGGCATGTGGAAGACGGAATGCCTCGCATGCGCGCCTGCAGTATGTCGATCATCTTAACGGAAAATTTCGACAACAACGGCCGGTTAATGTTGATCCCCGGCTCGCACAAACAGTATCTCGTGTGTCAAGGGAAAACGCCGGAAGACCATTACCTCGCCTCGCTAAAGAAGCAAGAGTATGGGGTACCTTCTAATGATAGTCTGAAAACCCTAGCGGCACAGAGTGGTATTGTGTCAGCCACAGGGAAGCCGGGCAGCGTTGTCGTGTTCGACTGCAATGTCATGCACGGTTCTAACGGCAATATTACCCCGTTTCCAAGATCCAGTGCCTTTTTCGTTTATAACGCGTTGAGCAATAAGGTAGTCAATCCATTTTGCGCGCAAGCGCCTAGACCGGAACATATCTGTTCTAGAGAATATATTCATCCTGTCCAGCGATCACAGGGATGTAAATTAAATGCTTGAAACCGATCGCCTTCTGCTTAACACACAAATAGAAAAGCGTATCCGTGTATTGGAAAATACATTGTCTGATTGCCACTCTATATCCAATAAGAAACAAAGCCAGGCGGGTGATGCCTCTGCCATTTTCGATTTGACAATCAATGCCTTCGTTGACGACAAAATTCTGTCAGAAAACAAACTGGAGCTTGCACAGCTAACAACGAGCTTGACCTGGATGCAGACCGATGATGCCGGAGTATGCGCTCTATGCGCCTGTGATATTCCCATTGGCCGGTTAAAAGCCGTTCCTAGTACCCGCTTATGTGTGGCGTGTGCAGACAACAAAAAAGATTAAATTCAAGGTTTACAACTAACTATGCATACGATTGAAAAAATTGGCGGCACATCGATGATTGATTACTCGTCAGTTCGAGACAACATCATCCTTAGAGGCGGTGGAAAAGACCTCTACCAGCGTGTGTTCGTGGTTTCAGCTTATGGTGGTATTACAGATCAGTTATTGGAGCATAAAAAAAGCGGTCAGCCCGGTGTTTATGGTTTGTTTGCCAGTGGTATGGAGGATCATAGCTGGTCAGAGAAGTTTGAAGAGCTGACTGCCCAGCTACGCAACATGAATCAGCAACTGTTTGGCGATAGTGAGCGCCTCCTGCAGGCGAATAGCTTTTTGGATGAGCGGATGGAAGTCGCCAGGCAATGTTTGTTGGATTTACAGAGCCTTTGTCAACACGGGCACTTTGCTCTAGAAGCCCACCTAGGAACGGTCAGAGAGATGCTGGCTAGTATCGGTGAAGCGCATAGTGCCTGGAACACGGCTAAGCTGTTGGAGCGAGATGGTGTTAATGCTTGTTTTGTAGATCTGACGGGGTGGCGTGCTAGTAAACATATATCACTGGATGAACGTATTCGAGAAGCCTTTGCTAACATTAATCTCAGTAAGCAGCTTCCGATCGTTACTGGTTACGCCCATAGCGATGCAGGCTTGATGACCTCATTCGATCGTGGTTATAGCGAGATGATATTTAGTCGTTTGGCGGTCTTAACGCAAGCTAAGGAAGCCATTATTCATAAAGAGTTTCATCTCAGCAGTGCAGACCCTTGTCTGGTTGGTGAGGGCAAGGCTGTTCCTATTGGCAGAACTAACTACGACGTAGCTGATCACTTGGCTAATTTGGGCATGGAAGCGATTCATCCTAAGGCAGCCAAAGGACTGAGACAAAACAACATTCCTCTTCGCGTTAAAAATACCTTTGAGCCAGAACATACAGGAACACTGATCACCGGTAACTATGTGAGCAATTCCCCTTGCGTAGAAATTATTGCTGGCTGTAAAGGCGTTTATGCACTGGAGTTATTTGATCAAAATATGGCCGGTAGCATTCATGACTATGATTTCGAGGTGCTGGCGATCATAAAGCGCTTCAATGCCAAAATTGTTTCCAAAGATATTAACGCCAACACATTAACGCATTTTTTGTCCACTAACTTGAAAACAGTAAAGCGCATTCAGGCTGCCGTTGAAGAGGAGTTTCCAGAAGCAGAACTCAATCAGCGGAAGGTGGCTATCGTGTCTGCCATTGGTAGTGATATGCAGATGCCGGGTATTTTGGCTAAAGCGGTGCAGGCCTTAGCCAGCAATAATATCCGTGTGCTGGCGGTGCATCAATCGATGCGTCAGGTTGATATGCAGTTTGTCGTGAGTGAGTCGGATTACGGTGTAACGGTCAAGAGTTTACATGCGGCCTTAGTCGAAGTGCACGACCATGGGAGGGCGATATGTCTCGCCTCCTAGCAACGGTTATTTTGCTCTCTTGCACTTTATTCGCGCCTTTATTGGCTGAAACTGCGGATAAAAAAAAAGCGAAGAACGTAGTTGAGTCATTAGGAAAGCCTCTCTATTCACCCTTTGTCGAGCGCTATGTGCTGGATGAACTCAAGCAGCTACGTACCGATCAAGCACAAACGAAACAAGAGCTTATCCAGCAGATTGTAGATAGGGAACATCAGTCGGTCGATCGCGGGGTCAGCTATGCCACGGATACGATAACCTATTTTTTCTATTTGATTGCGGCGGCAACATCTGTATTGGTGCTGGTCGGCTGGACCTCAATGAGGGATATTAAGGAGCGCGCTCATTCCTTCGTAGACGAAGAAATCTCCAAATTGATCAATGAATATGAAAAACGCTTAGCAATGATCGAAAAGCAATTACAGCAAAAAACCAAGCATATTGATGAAAATCGAGAAGAGATCGAGCTAACACAGGAAGTTCAATCACTTTGGTTGCGCGCGCAACAAGATTCGTTTCCTGCTAATAAAATCATTATCTATGACGAGATTTTGAAAATTCGTTATGAAGATTGCGAGGCGATTACGTATAAAGCCGATGCCGTACTAGAGTTAAATGAGCCGCAGTGGGCCGCTAATTTGTGTCGCCAGGCGCTCAAAATTGACCCCGACAATAGCCATGCCTTTTATCAATTGGCCTGTGCGTATACCGTCATGGAACAGTTCGATGAAGCGCTGCATTTTCTGGTCGAAGCGATCAATAGGCGGGACAGTTACCTGGAAGAAATTCGTGAAGATCCTGCACTACAGCCGCTCGTAAACGATGAGGTATTCAAAGAACTGGCCAACTTGAGGAATAAATCGCTGACCGCGTGAAGCGGTCAGGGGCTGGATGACAGACCGGTTAAACTTAACAATGAAAGGAATTTCGATCATTTTACCCAGGAGGGGATGACAGTATTGAAGCCAAGCCACGATGAGGTTGCCAAACTTCATGATGCGGGCCTGATCCCCAGTGAATTTGGCTAGCGTATATGGCGCGCTAGTTATTCATTATTTATCGATATTAGACCTGTCGAGCGACTAAGGTGTTATTGATCTCGTTTGTGGTTGGGGACTACCGGCAGCCAACATATAAAAAAATTCAGAGCCAAGGTCTCAGCCACCGATGCCGACAATCAGGTTAAGTGCTATCAACAATTGATTAACCGGGTTAATGGTGTGACTGTTTCCTTTTTCCAGGGCTCATTCGGCCAACTGGTCTTAGATGATTTATCCAATATCGACCTACTCGTTGGCGCTGATATCTGCTACTCGTCCGCTAATGCAAAAAGCTGGTCGATCTTTTTCATCACTATATGAAGGAGCCCAATGGTGAAATTATCTTTGCTGATAGTGGGCGTATGCCATTCTTCGATTTAGTCGATGAGATGAGACAGACATTTTCACTCTCGTGCAATAAAATTAGGATTGATTTACCCTCTCGTGTTTCAGGGTATATCCTTCATTTAGAGAAACATTCATGGTTTATTCGTTCATTGGATTTTTATTACTGTTTACCTTAATTGGCTTGTCCTCTGCCTGGCGCAGTCGTGGCACGAAAGAGGATTACTATCTGGCCAGTGGTAATGTGCGGCCTTGGTTGGTGGGGTTATCGGCGGTTGCAACGAACAATAGCGGCTTTATGTTTATCGGCGTCATTGGCTACACCTATGTGACCGGGCTTGCTTCGATTTGGTTGATGATTGGCTGGATTACTGGGGACTTCCTTGCCTCACTCTATGTACACACGCAGTTGCGAAGAGCAACTAGCGCGAGTAGTGAAGTGAGTTATGCTGGATTGCTCAGCAATTGGTATGGTCAAAAGCACTCCTCTTTGCAACGTTTGATTGGAATAATCTCCCTATTGTTTTTGGTGACCTACGCTTCTGCTCAGCTCGTAGCAGGGGGAAAAGCACTGCACGTTCTATTGGGATGGCCTTTATGGTCGGGTGCAGTTGCTGGAGCAGTACTGGTCAGCCTGTATTGTATTGCCGGAGGCATTCGCGCATCGATCTGGACTGATGCCGCCCAGTCCATTGTTATGTTTTTTGCGATGGGCGTGCTTTTGTTTGTCGCGGTAATGGCTCTGGGGGGAATGTCCGCTGCGGTTGAACAGATGCAAAGTGTGGAAGGGTTTATGGACTGGCTGCCAAAAAACCTGGTGTTTTCCGGTTGGATTGGTGGAACCCTGTTTATCATGAGCTGGTTATTTGCCGGTTTATCTGTGATCGGGCAGCCCCATATCATGGTGCGCTTTATGACACTCAATAACTTAGCGAGTATGCGTCAGGCTAAGTGGTGGTATTACTTATCGTTTACGCTCTTCTACGGTATGGCAACCGGTGTCGGCTTACTTTCTCGCATCTATTTGTCTGATGCTGGGTCGTTTGACCCGGAACTCGCCCTGCCAACTATGGCGCAGCAGTTACTGCCTTCGGTTCTTGTGGGATTAATTCTGGCGGGTATTTTTGCAGCCACCATGTCTACTGCTGATTCATTAGTATTAAGTTGCTCCGCGTCCGTCACTCACGACATTCTGCCGCACAAAATTGAGAAAACCGGGTTGTTAAAATTAGCGACCATTATGATTGCCGGAATCGCACTTATACTCGCGCTCACGAATAATCAAAGTGTTTTCAGTATGGTGATCATGGCTTGGTCAAGTTTAGCCAGTGCGTTTGCGCCCTTGTTGATATTTTTATGTTTTGGCAAACGGCCATCACAATTTATCTGTATTACCGCAATGCTGACTGGATTTACCGTAGCACTTGGTTGGCGGGTATTTGGATTATCAGACATGGTTTATGAAGGGCTGCCTGGGATTTTGGCGGGGATCATCATTTTATATGCCGGCTGTTTGTTCCGGTCAGAGATACCCCTAAGAATACCGGTATAGAATCGAGCCCATGTCCTTAGGCGCTCACCTTGCAGGCTTTGGATGCATTGCCCAGCGCCTCGGCTAACTTTAGCAAATCGAAACCGTTATTACTCTTCAAGTAAAGAGGCGGGTAAGGGTGATGTGAAAACAAGTAAGCGTTGTCGAGAGCAGGGTATATACGGGTTTAAAGGAACCCCTGAGTAATCGCTGAAACCCCTCTGAAAGTCTTGCTGTATAAACATTTGAAAAATAGTGGGCCTTCCCACACTTGAACTGGGGATCTGCCGATTATGAATACCGCGCACACTTTCTTTTGGGTGTCGTAAGGCGAAAAAGTGTAAGGTGTTTTTGGAGTGGGTAAAGTTGGCCTGAAACCAACCGAGCCATGGCCGAACCTGTTGGTGGGTGCTGACAAGTTAACTTATTTTTCTTGGAGAAGTGGCGTTTTACTGCGCTTTATACTGATGATTCGCTACAAAAGTGGTGGATGATTAACAGACTTCTGGCGTTTTAGGGTTGGTTGTGTAGTCCCAGCCCAGACCTTCAAGTTAACCTGTCAGTACCGAGCGTATCCATACCGTGTATTGTTTTAATATTTCCAAAATCCAACGTTACCTGCCCACGCTGTTTATACCGTGACTTTAATTCATGCTTTGGTGTTTTCCGGAGGGGGTAACAACGTGGTGATTAAGATCCGGTTATCCTCCGATAGCTCTCTGGTACGGAGGGAATCCAGCAGTGAATCCTAGTTGTTCCTGTGACGTCCAATCGGACTTGTAAGTAGGCTTACTTAATTCGACAAGGTGATTTTTGGCGCCCAGTCGAACCCCTCGACGAAAATCAACAACAGGTTTTCATGGGGCGTCTGCTCGAACACGGCATCGACCCGCTTGTCGAGTAAGGCTGTTAGGCGTGAATAGTCACCAAATACAGTATTACCAGCAATAAGGTCGCTTTTGCTCATGCGACATTAGGTGTTGCTGAGTCAGTAATGTACAGAGCGATTCGCTCTATCCCATTGTGCCAAAACCGAATATCAATATTGCCTGGATTGACGATGATTTTTTTCGACCATCAATTTAATGATTCGAGGCGGATCGTCTGTTACTCGGTATTTAGGTATTAACTTGGGTTTTTTTATCGATGATTCAACAGCTATAGCTAAGTCATCAGGAATCTTCTAAATCATGTTAAGTATAAGAGATTGCTTGTGATTGAGTGTTTTATAGGGAGCCCCCAAAAGATCATCTTGTATGAATCCTAAACTAGCCCATTGATATATCGGAGCCGGTATCTATACTGGCTACTCATAATATTAAAGCTAACAACAGGGGCTGATCTCATGATTATGCTGGAAGTAGAAGCTAGCTCCATTCGCTTAATTCAAGGTAAATTTTCAGTCCTTTTTTTTATGGTTATATTTACTTTTTGCTCAATTAGTTACGGCGATACACTAAGAGAAGAACATCACGCACTACCAGCACCAGAAGAGCTCGGCAAAATTATCGATGACGCTGAAAAAGTTATTCGTGTATATGAACCACACCTAACTAAAGATAATCAACTTATACCCGTTGAATATGTAGGCTACGAAGCAAACCCTATCTTCTCAGAAATACTTGGACAAAATTGGCATAACCAAAAAGCTGATATTGAGTTCCGTGCCTTAGATGGCTATATAGCGCGTATCGAAGTAAGTAAGTTCTTAACGTATTCTGCCTATTTGGTTTTCGCAAAAAAGGATAGAGAGCCTTTTCGGGTAACCAATGTTGCTCAAGGTGGTGAGAATGTCGAGCTCGGTCCATACTATTTGGTATGGGACAATATAAGCAATCCAGCGCTCATTCATGAAGGGGCTTCAGGCTGGCCATATCAGGTAACCGAAATAGGCTTGTCTTCTGCTCGCATGCAATCACTTCTCCCTGGGGAGATGTCACCACTCTTTTTTGAAGCATCTAGATTAGCTAAAAAGCATTGCCTGACTTGTCATCAGATAAATGGTTATGGTGGAGAAAAATTCCCTATCAATCTTGCCCGCATCGTAAAAAACTACAAAGAGACGGCTTTTGTTAAATGGGTTCTTCACCCTCAGGGGGTAAATCCGAGAGCCGGAATGCCGCCCCTTCTCCCTTCAGATTCTGATACAGAACGTCGAAGAGTGGCTAGTTTAATATACAATTACTTGCTTGCGCTGCCAGTTACAGAATAATAAAAGTACTATCGTGCGGCCAAGCAGTATCATTCAGTTAGAGTATTGACGCTACGTCACTTGATTTTTTTGAGCTCTGATATTAGAGCTATATGAAGTTTTCCTCAGTGGTAGAAAGGATATTTTTTTAAATACCAAGACTCATATTAATGCCGAGTAAACATGTCTATAATTTTTGACTAAAAGTCAAAAGGGGTGAGGTTTGAACTTTAAATATACATGGATATTTCTGTTTTCATTGGCTCTACAAAGCCCCTATATATGGGCAGAAAATGATGTTGTAGGTTTCGAGATTTTGATGAAGACTAGTAGTAGTTGGGACGGGTCACCACTTCCCTATTATCCTTCGGGTGCACCACAACTTACTATATTGAAGGTAGTCATACCCCCTGGCAAAGTTGTTGCGATGCATAAACACCCAATGATAAATGCCGGAGTACTATTAAGCGGAGAGCTTATCGTTATTTCAGATGATGGCTCAAAACTCAGACTGTCTGCTGGTGAAGCGATAGTTGAAGTAGTAGATACATGGCACTTTGGGAGAAATGATGGTGTTGATCCAGCGGTGATGTTAGTTTTTTACGCTGGTGTCGAAGGGCAGCAGATGAGCATTAAAAAATAGCTTGTTAATTATTTTTTCATCTAGGTTCGTTGCAGTTATCAACGCTGTCCCAACTGTATTAATCCACTACGTAAAAAACTACTTCGGGGCGAAATATCCGAACCTGCAGAAACGCTTTTTGCATCAGACGCAGAATGAACTGTGCCATATTTTCGTTTATAGTTACACAAAAGTGAGCGAAAACACCAAGTGTATCAATGGCCAATCGCATCTCGCGAACTCATCGAAGTGTCTTATTAATCACGCTGCTTGAGGCAGGAGACATAATAATCTATAAACTCACTGCCTTAATTTAGAAGGTAACAGATTAATGATTGCGAAAGTTTTTTGTCATTTCATAGGCATCTAATGCTTTTGCTCTGCTCTCTTTAATATCAACAATAGGTAAAGGGTAGCTTTGGCCCAAAGTAATATTCGCTTCTTTTAAGATCTCTGGAGGCGCCTCCCAAGGCCGAAATAAATATTTAGTCGGCAGGTCTTTGAGTTCGGGCAGGTAATGCTTGGTGTATATTCCTTGTGAATCAAACTTTTCCCCTTGTGTTACGGGATTAAAAATTCTGAAGTAAGGTGATGCGTCTGTGCCGCATCCTGCTACCCATTGCCAGCTGGCACTGTTGCTTGCTAGGTCCGCATCAACGAGGCAGTCAAAAAACCAGCGAGCTCCCAATCGCCAGTCGATAAGCAAATTTTTAACAAGAAATGATGCGGTAATCATGCGTACACGGTTATGCATAAATCCGGTTTTCCAAAGTTCACGCATTCCTGCATCAACCATGGGGTAGCCCGTTAAGCCTTGTTGCCAACGCGCCAAGAAGTCCGGGTCTTTATTCCATGGGAAATTATCAAAATGAGTTTTAAAATTTTTATTGGGTAATTCAGGCCAATGAAATAGTAAATAATATGAAAACTCTCGCCAGTTTAATTCCCGTTTAAAGTGTTCTTTGTTGTTGTCATCAGGCACCGATAATAAAGTAGTGTTTATCTGGCGTGGTGATATTTCACCAAAATGCAGGTGCGGCGATAGGGTTGAGACGGCTTTTAAGGCGGGGAAATCACGTCCCTCTTTGTAATTTTCTAATCCATTACCTAAGAATTTATGTAGTGATGACCGCGCGCTCGATTCACCGGGAGTCCAGCAATTGTAAAAGTTGGCATCCCAGCCAATTTTGGGTAGTAATGACAGTGCATCTAAGGTGATCGCTTGGCTATCCGTGTGGAATGATTCTGGTAACTGAGGTGCAGGCAAGGCCTCAGTATCTGTGTCTATCATGCTCGCTTGACGATAGTAAGGTGTGAATATTTTGTATGGAGTACGGTCATTTTTAAGGATGGTCCAAGGTTCTTTCAGCAATGAGCCGTTAAAGCTTTGTGCATGAATATTTTTTGCCAGCAATTGTTGTTTGATTTTCTTATCCCGCGAGATTCGCCAAGGCTCATAACGCCGATTCCAATAAATACCGGTAACTTTAAAGCGACGACATATATCAGTAATGATAGAACTGGCGTCTCCTTTATAAAAATTGATCTTGCCGTTCATAGTGCTGTTAAGCGCTGCTAACGAATGATGCAGCCACCAACTGCTTGCACCCCCAAGTCGGTGTTCCCCCGCATTTTCATTATCGAGTATGTAAATAGGTAAAATGCTGCCTTGGCTTACCGCTGCGGTAAACGCGGGGTTATCACTTAGGCGCAAGTCCTGCTCAAACCATACAATATTAATCGCTGTCTTCATCTCTGCTGTCTCATGCTGAGTGTTTATCGGCAATATTTTCGGATGGGATGAATGTTTTCTGGATAAGGCTTTAAGTACCTTTGCGCATTGATATAGCTCGAACCGTATTGACCCAAATAATGCGTTAATAGGGTGAGCGGTGTTACCAGAGGGGTCATTCCATCTTTGTATTTATATATGACGTCAACAATATGTTGTCTTGCGCTCGAAGGAACAGACTTTTTTAAATAGCCTAAAATATGTAGCAGCGTATTGGTGTGATCTCTTCTGTTAGCAGGCTTAGCTAGTGTCTGCATGAAGTCCTTAAAGTAACTGCTTATGAGTTCGTCTAAAGGTGCTTTTTTATGCTGCGCTACGAGTCGTCCCAAATGCTTATATTGTCTTTGGTTGTGTGCCATCAACAAATATTTGTAACTAGCGTGGAATTCTATGAGCTTTCGTAAGCTAGGTTGATGCAAGACTTCACAGCGAAAATTATTGTAGGCATAAACACGCATCACAAAGTTATCGTACAATGTGTCATCATTCAGACGACCTTCTTCTTCGATGGGCATGAGCGGGTATTGTTCCTTCAATGCTTGAGCGAATAAGCCCGCAGATCTGATTTGGTGCGGATGTCCGTTGGGTTGATACACTTTTACTCTCTCTAGGCCACAGCTGGGAGAGTTCTTCATTAAGATATAACCGTCTAGATGACTCATCTCCGGTAATTTATGTTCAAAACCGCTGACTAGCTGTGCGGTTAAATCAACCCCATCCCCATCCCCATCACTAAAAACCAGTTTCGGTGCACTGGGATCTCCGATGAGTCGCATAGTAGGCCTAGGTGTGCCGAATCCAGCAGCAACTTCAGGGCAAAAGGTCTTGAAGATAAAGTGCTTACTTAATACGTCAAGACATAAGCGGGATTGAGTATGCCCCCCATTGTATCGGACTTCGTGGCCAGCTAAGCACGCACTGAGGCCCACCTGAATCGATGTGTTATCTTTTTTATCTTTCTCCAGTTCTCCCATATTACGTTCCAGCCTATCGGTGGCAATAATGCGATGCTTTTTCATGTCTAATCCTCATTGTTACGTGTCTGTGATTTTCTCAAACAAACCTAAACCACTATTTAGCGCACCACCAATATCGCCACTGTCCAACCAGTCACCACAACAGCCAATTTGTAACGTATCATCCCAAATAAAGGGAGGGTGCTGCGATGCCTCTATTTGATGCCGAGCTAAGCGCCAGTAGTGTGACGTTAAAATGCGCGGCTCAACGTCAGTGGCAAAGTGGTGTTGAAATGCTTCGGTCAGTGCGATGGCGACTTTCTGATGCGCTGCATCTGAATGCTGTCGAGCCCATTCGTGTGTGCTGTGTAGCACCCAAACTTCTTGCCAGGGGCTAGGAATCGCTCTCCTGGGTTTACTGTTTTCACGAATAGCCGCTGCCAATACTTCGTGTCCGTCTCGGTAAACATCTGCGTTAATATTCAGGGGCAGCGTGAATCCGATTGCGCAAACATATTGGGGTAGGCTTTCGTGTGACATTCTCTTGCCGTAACTAAAACCATCGCAATCTTTCAATAGGTCAGCCGCTTGTTCCGGCGGGCTAGTAATGATGACTTTTCTAGCGCTACTAATTAGCTGCCCGTGTTCATCTAGTAAGTGCCAATGGCCATCTACTTTACTTACCGAATTTACTTTACAGCCGGTAAGGGCGTTAATATGGCCAGCGATACTTTTATGCCATGCATTCATTGAAGGCGTGGCACAAAGTGTCTCTATGGTTTTGCTATTGTTAGTCTTATCGAAGCGACTACTTTGTCGAGACCATGAAGAGAGGTAGCCCGATTGAATCCACGAATTCACTTTCTTTCTGATGGCTGGATTCTCAATATGGATCATAGGAAATTCCGGCGCACCCAGATCAATACTGTAGTCAGCCTCAATGCGCCTGCGACTGCAGCGGCCACCAAAGCCTCTGCTTTTCTCAATCAAGACGCAATCAAAGCCTGCTTCATGGAGCAGGCTGGCAATAAAACAACCAGAGGTTCCTGCTCCTATGATGGCCACTTCAACAACAATTGGGGGCATATTACTTCCATTCAAAATACTTATACAGAAAATAATACTGTACAATATATATGTTGTACAGTATTATTTTCTGTATAAGTATTTATTGCGGTTCGAGATAAAAAAGTAGACATAGCAATGACCAATCACAATCAGGACACTGATAACCTGTTTCCCATACGTGACTTGAGTGCTCGTACGCAAGTCAATACCGTTACTTTGAGGGCCTGGGAGCGTCGCTATGGTCTTCTTACCCCACAAAGAACCTTAAAAGGGCATCGACTTTATTCGGACCATGATGTCGCTACCATCGAGAAAATTTTAGCCTTGGTTGCTAGGGGGGTGCCGCTGGGTAAGGTTAAGCCATTACTTGAAACTGATATATCTGCGGTGTCAGAAGGTAATGGAACTGAAAACTGGCAGAGTTCTATTGCAGAGCTGATTGCCGTAATTGAGCTATTTTCAGTGAGTAAAGTGGAGAACCTTATACAACGATTCTTTGCAAATTATCCGGCCCCAATTTGCCGTGAGCGCTTGATGGAACCGGTTTTTGCAGAATTAGTTCAGCGTGACGATAACGGTGCTGCGCTCGGTTTCGCGGAGAGTGAATTGGTTCGTTATGCATTAACGCGCTTAAGTGCCAAAGTTAGCAAGAAAAAACGCTCTCATGCAGTCACATTGATTGCAGGTAATCAGGCGCCGATTTGGCATTTGGCTTTAATGGCCTTGGAATTAACTGATGTGAAATTTTCGGTGTATCTATTAACTGGTGCATTTAGTGTGGCGACCGGAATCGAACTTGCTGGGAAATTTAAAGATGCCTATACAGTGTTTTACCAAGATGGCTGTTGGAAAGTTAAAGAGCAAGAGTTGCTGGCCGCTGCGTTGCTCCAGAATGATAGGCTATTGCTCTGCGGTACCGCACCGGTACTTACCAGGTTTGACAAAGAGGATCGAGTATTTGGGGATGTAAATAGCTGCATTAGTGGTTTGTTGAAACTGTCATAAGTCAAATTTACAGAGCTGAGTTGTGCTGAGGTGCCTATGAAAATACTGATAACCGGTGGAACAGGCTTAATAGGACGGTCCTTCATTGAGCAATTTAGTGAATACCAAATTACTGCTCTAACGCGATCTATATCCAAAGCTGAAATACTGTTTCCCTCCTCTGTTAAGCTGATTGATTCTCTAGAAAGTTTACAGAATTTAGATATGTTTGACGCGGTTATTAATCTCGCAGGAGAGCCAATCATAGACAAGCGTTGGAGCGAAAAACAAAAACAAATTATAAGTCAAAGTCGCTGGAAGATAACGCAGCAGTTGGTCGATTTATTTGCCTGTAGTCATAAACCACCAAAAGTGTTCCTAAGTGGTTCCGCTATTGGTGTTTACGGTAATAGGGGGGATAAAGTTCTTACTGAATCCTGTGCCGTTCAAAAAACTGATTTTCCTACAGCGGTCTGTTTACGTTGGGAGGAGCTTGCTAAGCAGGCCGAACCTTATACTCGTGTGGTTTTACTTCGAACAGGTATCGTTTTATCCCCGCGGGGTGGAGCTTTAGTAAAGATGTTATTGCCATTTAAATGTTGTTTAGGGGGGAGGATTGGTAATGGCCGGCAGTATATGTCTTGGATTCATTATCAAGATTACATCAACGCGTTGGATTATTTACTAACGGAGAAAAGCTTATTTTCGGCGGTTAATGTGGTGGCACCACAAGCGGTGACAAACCGCCTCTTCACTCAAGTACTCGCTGCTTCAATGCACCGACTAGCCATATTGCCTGTGCCTAGAAAAATTATGCAGTATCTACTCGGTGAGTCATCCTGCCTCTTGCTCGACAGTCAGAGAGTTGTACCTCAAGCATTACTCATCAGTGGTTTTCAATTTAGCTTCCCAAGCCTGAAGTCAGCGTTGATTGATGTGCTAAAAAACCTACCGAATAAAGAGAGTTAGTTAAATGCAATATTTTTTTATTGTTCTATTATTAGGCCTCAGCGGTTGCATGGGAATTCCTGACGGTATTGAGCCCATTCAAGGTTTTGAGGTAAATCGTTACCTAGGAAAATGGTATGAAATAGCGAGACTGGATCATACTTTTGAACGTGGACTACAGCGCGTAACCGCAGATTACAGCATGCGACAAGATGGTGGAATTAAGGTTATTAATCGTGGCTTTGATGAAAAATCACACACATGGGATGAAGCCGAAGGCAAAGCCTACTTTGTGAAAGACGTTAAAGCCGGTCATTTGAAGGTATCCTTCTTTGGCCCTTTTTATGCTTCTTACATTATTTTTGGTTTGGGCAATGATTATGAGTATTCACTAGTGACGAGCAGCAATAGGTCTTATCTTTGGCTATTGTCTAGAACCCCAGTGATTGATGAAACGCTAAAAAGTGATCTGACGAAGCGAATGGCTGATTTAGGCTTTGAGACACAATCGCTCATATTTGTCGAACAGCCCAGTGAGCCAAATATGGATAATAAATATGGAGGGTAATAAAATGAAAAGTGAGTTAACGCGTTTGCCATGCAGAGGGTGCTTGCGGAGTTGTATAAATTATACCACTTGCAAAGGACGACCTTGGAGGCTGCCTATAACAGAAGGTACTTCTGAAGAAATAAACAAGGAACAAGGTAAAACCTCTGGAAATGAAAAATGAAGCAATTATTAATTGTGGCCCACGGCAGTCGAAGGGAGCAATCAAATAATGAGGTAAGAGTACTTGCAGAAAAGGTGGCTGCTGATTTGCCTCTGCTTAGTGATCATGTGCTGGTAGCTTTTTTGGAATTCGCATCGCCGTCAATTAGCGCTGCTGTTGATATTTGTTTTGCTCGAGGTGTTAAGGAACTTATTGTTTTCCCGTATTTTTTATCTACTGGTAACCATGTTGTTAAGGATATACCAAGAGAAATTCATAACGCGACGAATAACTGGACCGATAAAAAAATAACTATACTTCCTCATCTGGGGGCATCGGATGAGATGGCAAATTTAATTGCCACGTGCGTGTCGCGAACTTACCAGGGAATCGATTTGTTATCCCAATCCAGATAGGAGAGCTGACCGTCGATCTCGGCGTCATGCATAATTCGGCACAGTCGCGCGGCGACAAACTCCGTGGTAAACAGTTTTTCAGCAGGAACTGAGGTCTGAAACGGTTTCGACAGAGCGGTATCTGTAGTGCCCGGGTGAAAGGCGATCAGCTTGACATTTTTCACCCGTCGCGCATATTCGATTGAGAGAGTGCGCAACATCATGTTGAGCGCGGCCTTAGAGCTGCGGTAGGCATACCAGCCTCCGAGATGGTTGTCATTAATGCTGCCGACTCTGGCACTGAGGGCAGCGACTACACAGCGCTGCTTGCCTTTTAATATGGGGTGTAACAGTTTCAACCACAGGGCGGGCACTACGGTGTTGGCCTGAAAAACAGCTTGTAGGGTATTGGCATTTATATCTTCAAGGCGTTTTTCCGGCCATACCGTATCGCTGTGCAACAGTCCATGACAGATAATCACCCTGGTGATGTGCCCAGCAAATGGCTGCAACTGCTCAACCACTCTAGCCATCGCCGGCTCCGCATATTCGCTTTCAATCCATAGCGGCGCGCTGGTTGTATTCGAAGCACCGGTCAGATGCGAAGGCGCTGGCTTGCGACTCACCGCGACGACGATATCTATTTCAGGGTCCGACATTAATTGTGTAATGATTGCCTGGGCAATACCACCACTGGCGCCGAGCACCAGTGCTGCAGTAGCGTCGGTCATAGCTCACCCCGCTTAATTTCACAGACCTCGCAGCGATCGCTGCCGGTTAGTAACTTTGAAATCTGCGAACGGTGCTTTGCAAAAAAAAGATAGACCCAATGCGACACCTGCTTGATCAGCGGCCAGCGCAGCGCTGCAACCCAGTGACGTTTGCCCGCTAGAGTCCAGGCTGCATAGGTCACATCCAGGGCATATATCATTTCACCATTGGCCAGCTGGCCATGAAGCATCTGGTCGGCGCGCACAGGGTCAATATGCGGGAAGCGTTGAGAAAACCCCTCGGCGTGAATATCTTGCAGCGCGATTTTTTGTTTGCTGTCGAGTTGACACAAGTGGCGCATCTCCGAGACACAGAGTGGGCAGCCTCCATCGTAAAAAATGGTTAGTTCAGTCATGCTTATAACTCCGGATCCGTCAATATCAAAGCAGCCACTAACGCGTGCAGCAACACTACTAATATTTTTCTAGTAATCGCATTTACCAGTAGCTGTTGCTAATTGACTGGGTTTTCCCGGTCAGGCGCGCTATCCATAGCAAACTTAAAAATTCCTTTATTAGCAAGTACATTGCAAAAAGCACCATAATCGGCGCGCCGGCTAATCAGCTGTCCAAGACAAGTTTTTTGAGGCAGCTTACCCATAGCGGGTGGTCATTCAGGCTTTCTACCAGCTGGATTTTCTTACCGCCATTCTCAGTAAAAATTTGCTGGTATTCATCGCCTATTTCGATGACCGTTTCGAGGCAATCGGCGGTAAATGCCGGCGGGAACACCAGTAACTTTTTGGCACCTTGCTTCGCCCAAGCCTCCACTACTTTGTCTGAAAAGGGTTCCAGCCAGTTCTTATCGAGGCGCGACTGGAAGCACACGGTGTAATCGGTTTTCCTTAGCCCGAGTTTCTCCGCCAGAAGTCGAGTGGTCTCAAAGCAGCTGGCTTTATAACAATACTGGTTCTCTGTGGTGACGCCATGATCACAGTGTCTGTCTGCGCACAAGCCACCTTCATAAACCTTATCGACATGACGGATGGGGAGACCATGGTATGAAAACAACACATGATCATAATCGTTCAGGTCATACTTGCTGGCTCGGTCGACGACCGCACATCAGTCACGGACGGGCTGTGCGGAGTCCCCACATTTATTAATAGTACGCCGGTTTTTTTTCATTGGTAGGATACGCCAGTTGAGAATAGGGTTGTTGGATCGGTCAATTATAGGTTCATGCTATCAAAAATTAAAGCGATACCAGCCTTCGTCATTAGTACGTATAAAACTGGAAAATGGATGAGAATTAAGTCGATAAAAGTCTAAATAAGCACCTAAGTCAGACAGTATTACCCTTTTAGGCTTTAAGTGAGCGTCCAATTTCCTTGCGTCCTATGCAGTACTGTAGCTGAAACGAAGGTATTAGATACCACGGCTGTTTTAGTGTCTGTAGGTTGGTAATTTGCATAGTTTCAGCTTCTTAGGTCTTACTAATTAACAGTTATGTGGCAGGTAGGTATAGGCAGTGAATAAAATTAATCCTAAAAAATTGCTCAATAGTAAATGGACTGCTATTAATCCAGTTAAGAAAGAAAAACATTTTTTGGTAATAGAGCTTGAGCTTGATGAAGAAGGTGGCATTGATCATTGCTTAATAGAGTCTGTTATATCTAATAGATCAGAACCAATCGAATGGCAGGAATTAAAGAACAGCGACAAATGGCTGCAGGGTTGGAAGTGAAAATCGGTACTTTGGTAGGTACACCTAACAAGGCCGGTCACAATCGCCATTCGGGTTGGACGTCGCTGACGCTGAGCCTATGCTGGCGGCCATAGGCAGCTCCTGTTTGTTTAGCTATAGTAATAGCGTGTAGCGTTTAGTGTGCAGTGTGTAGTGAGTTTGTCCCTACACAGAACAAGGAGATAGAAAATGAAATTGAATGCCCCATTGAGCTTGCTAGCCATAGCGATTTTTCTTCAAGCCTGTGATCAATCATCGCAACCTGATAAAGATGCTGAATCAGCCAGTGCTCCTGCTAAGGAGGTGGTAGCACCTGCTTACTCACCTGCGGTAGCAGGCGATCTTCCCGATACCGTTTATTGGGGTGATACTCATCTGCATACCTCCTACTCATTTGATGCTGGTGCTTTTGGTAATACGCTTGATCCCAGTGATGCCTATCGTTATGCCCGTGGTGAGGTAGTTACTGCGGCCATGGGGATGAAAACCCAATTGATCAAACCGTTGGATTTTTTAGTAGTAGCGGATCACTCCGATAATATGGGCATGATCCCCGATCTTTATGCAGGGAAAGAGAGCTTGATCGCCGACCCGCAGGGTAAAAATTCTATGAAGACCTTAAGGCCGGGAAAAACCATGAGGTGGCTATTGAGTTGATCACGCTGTTCTCGCAGGGAGAATTGCCCGATGCATTGAACTATGACCCTGAATCCAAACCTTATAGTGATGCCTGGAATCGCACTATTGATGCCGCTGAATACTTTAATGACCCAGGTACATTCACCGCTTTTATCGGCTATGAGTGGACCTCGTTAATCAAGGGCAACAATATGCATCGGGTCGTTGTGTATCGCGATGATGCCGATAAAGGGCGGCAGATGGTGCCTTATACCACCACCGCACCCTATGGTAGTCCTAACCCTCGGGACTTGTGGAAGTGGATGCAGGGTTATGAAGATAAAACCGGCGGCAAGCTGTTAGCTATTGCCCATAACGGCAACCTGTCCAATGGCATTATGTTTCCCTTTGATGCCCAGTACGATGGCGCTACGCTGGACCAAGAATACGTCAGCACCCGGATGCGCTGGGAGCCATTGTATGAAGTAACACAGATGAAAGGCGATGGTGAAACTCATCCGTTTCTTTCGCCCAATGATGAGTTTGCCGATTATGAAAATTGGTCCTTTGGTAACCTCGACCTTTCAGTGGCAAAAACCAATGATATGCTGGCGGGTGAGTATGGCCGTGAAGCGTTAAAGCGCGGTCTAGCTCTCGAAGCTAAATTGGGTACCAACCCCTATAAGTTTGGTCTTATTGGTTCAACGGATAGCCACACCAGCTTGGCGACTACCGAGGAAAGTAACTTCTTTGGAAAAATGTCCACTATGGAGCCGGGGCCTGAACGATTGGTCAATGTCTTAGTTAAAACTGAAAATGATACCATCTATTACCGTGAAGCAGTGGCCTCGGGTCTAGCCGCTGTCTGGGCTCAGGATAATACCCGCGAATCACTGTTCGATGCGATGGCGCGCAAGGAAACTTATGCCAGTACCGGTCCACGTATGCAGGTCCGAGTATTTGCCGGCTGGGATTATAGTGCAGAGGACCTTAACAGCGAAGACTTCGTCCAGCTCGGCTATAAAAATGGAGTGCCCATGGGGGGTGACTTGAGTGGTGCCAGTGAAGGTCAAGCGCCACGCTTGATGGTAGTTGCCATAAAAGACCCCGATGGCGGCAATCTAGATCGCCTGCAAATTATTAAAGGCTGGATGGACAGTGAAGGTAACACCCATGAGCGTGTTATTGATGTGGCCTGTAGCGACGCACGAACAATTGTTGAGCATCGCTGTGATAAGCCCGTCGGCAACACCGTTGATGTAACCACCGCGACCTACAGCAATACAATTGGTGATGCGTCATTAAAGACACTTTGGAGTGACCCCGAATTTGATGCTAACCAGAGTGCATTTTATTATGTACGGGTTCTGGAAATACCTACGCCACGCTGGACAACGTTTGATGCGGTAAAGTTTGGGGTTGATCTACCCGATGATGTGCCGGCTTCGATTCAGGATCGAGCCTATACTTCGCCGATTTGGTATACGCCCTAGCAGTGTGATTGAAAGCGTATTGTAAAGGGGCGATCACTGCCCCTTAATTCCAAGTGGTTTTTATTCCCCTCGTTACTGTCGAGAGAGGGGCGCATCTTTCTCAAAGCGTCACTGAAATTCTATTATCTCGTTACAAACTTTTCCCAGTTGTCATTAGCCTAAGCGCTAAAATTGATCGCGCTAAGCGAAATATATTATGCCCAATAGGCTCGCAATCATCAGGGAAGCTGTTAGGGATCAATAGGGTCAGGGTGATTGAATCACCAATGAGATGCCGCTTTCAACGACTCTGACCCTATTGGTTTTCCAAAGCATTCCCTACGGTCAAGGGGGCGGGCTCTCCCAACAACCGACCCCAAAAGTCGGACGTTCCAACACCTATAAACCAATGAATCAAAAAAATGGTGGGCCTTTCCAGACTTGAACTGGGGACCTGCCGATTATGAGGCCCGGTGTTCAGGGCTTACATGGTGCGTATTGTACGGGATAGCTAGGGGGGGGTAGCCAGCATCATACCGGATTCCTTACCAGTAGGAGGGTTAGTGGTACCAGTGTGATTCTATCTGGTAACAGTGTCGAAATACCCTCAATATCCGGTATTAGCCACACAATATTGGTACCATTTTCGATATTAGGCTGTATTCTGATGGCTTTAGAGTAGGGCTGAAGAGGACGCGCTTCCTATTCTGGGAAATTAACTGAAAAATAATGTTTTATAAGAATAAGTTAATAAAATGGATTGGTTGTGGAAGCTCTTACAGCAGGGGTGAAGCCGCCTAGGCAAATGGGGGGGTTGGATCACTTAGCCGTCCAAGCTCCATGCATTAATATCTATGGGCGACTCTTGCCCGGCATCACTAATGTTACTGACCGTGCTCGTTACTATACTTTCTATCCTTGGTTGATTTGGGCTCTAGAGAAAGCCGGATATTCAACGTTTGACGAAAAATTTATCGATGTCTGACTATACACCGAGGTCTTGGTCTAGTTAAATGAATAGTATAAATAAACTCGATTTGAGAAATTAATACACTGGGATATATAAGAATTTTTCAGTATTTAGTAAAATCTAACTCATTAAATAAAACCTAATTTTTATAAAGAAGATTAAATGATAAAAACTACCACCTACACCAACCTCGCTTTACAAGGCGGTGGATCCCATGGGGCTTTTACCTGGGGTGTGCTCGATAAGTTATTGGAAGATGGCCGGCTGGCTTTTCCTGGAATTTCTGGAACTTCTGCTGGAGCTATTAATGCGGTTCTCTATGCCCACGGTATGATGAATGGGGGTGCAGATGGTGCCCGCGAAGCTCTTTATAACTTTTGGCACAAACTAAGTTTGGCTGGGTGTTGGAGTCCGGTTAAACGAAACCTACTGGATATGATGCTCGGAAATTGGAACCTAGATAAATCACCTGGTTTCCACATGCAAAATTTACTCACACAATCGTTTTCACCCTATCAGTTAAACCCCCTAAATCTGAATCCCTTGAAATTGATGCTGGAATCCTCGGTAGATTTTGAGCAAGTACGCAATTGCAAGCAAGTACGCAATTGCAATATGACCAAGCTGTTTATATCAGCCACCAACGTAGAAACAGGGCGAGTAAAAGTCTTTGATCATAAAGAGCTAACCGCAGATATGGTCATTGCCTCTTGCTGTTTACCCATGGTTTTCCAGGCCGTTGAAATTGATGGCGTATCTTATTGGGATGGTGGTTATATGGGAAACCCCTCTTTATTTCCATTTTTCGAAAGCACTGATTGCTCAGATATTGTTGTAGTTCAAATTAATCCCATTGAACGCAAGGGTACGCCACGAACCCCGCGGGAAATCTCTGATCGAATTAATGAAATTGGATTTAATAGCTCTTTGCTAAAAGACTTACGCTCCGTAGAGTTTGTTTCAAGGCTCATTAAAAAAGGGGTACTTTCTGATACGGAGTATCGGGATAACCATATTCACATTATTGAAAATCAGGATGCACTGATTCCTTTAGGGGCTTCATCCAAGATGAATGTTGAGTGGAAATTCTTACAGCATTTGCGTGATATAGGCAGAGACACGGCTCAAAATTGGCTGGAGAAAAATTTTGATCACATCGGCAAAAAATCTACGGTGGATTTAACCGCTATGTTTAATGGTGTCATTCCAACTTTGTAGTACTCACATCTGATAACGGGCACCTGACAGGTTTCTAAAATATACGCTCAATCCTCCACTTCCGATTCTGGCTAGGTTTTCATTTTTTACCCACTACAATGATGACTTACACAATGAGGTCATTATGCATATCAAATTCCATTTGTAGAAAAGTACGATTATCACGTGAAGCTTTTTTTTCTACGAATGATGGTTATCTCTTCTCTATTGAATATCTGAAGTGGTATTTCTAATCTGTAACAAAAACTGCAGCATTCAATGCACCCCAAAAACCTCCGTTACACCTGCATGAAAGATTTTTTTAAAATACTGTCTCAACAAGTCTAGAGAATAGGAAGAATATGTATGGCCGTATTTTGACCAAATACAGAATGATTAGTAAATAACCAATTTTTTCAGGATAAAAAATTAATAATTTTCTTTGCGAAACAAAGAGTCTTTAGGGAGTCTTTTATGATCAGATTAGATGGATTTTCAGGAGCGTACGGGAGTCGTGTCGTGTAACAGTATAAAAAATAAAGAAAAATGGTGGGCCTTCCCAGACTTGATCTGGGGACCTGCCGAGTATGAGTACAGCGCACAGTTGGCTTGGGTGCCGTAAGGGGCAGAAGTGTAAGGAGTTTTTGGAGTGGACAAAATTGGCTGGCAGCCAACCGAACCATGGCCTAACTTCCTTGTGTCGGAAGTGTGTTTCAGGCGGCCATTCGGTTATGAACTGCATGGGGCGGTGTATACCGAACGCCGAACGAAAACCGAACCTTGGTAAGGTAAGGGCTGAATTAATAATCAGTTAGGCTATAGTAGGCTAGGGTGTGATGGGCTTGAATATGGATAGACACCTCTTTTTTGGGAGTGCAACTTACTCGGCGAAAAGGCAGCCTATTCATTTTTTTTACCATACTGAGTATAAATTAAAGTGTTATGTATAAAGGACTCTTGATCAGTTTTCTACTCTGCAGCGCAGCGATTGTTGAGGCACAATTACTCGCTGATCGAGTGTTGATTAAAAAGTCAGAGAGGAAACTCTATCTGGTCAGGGATGGTATTAATTACAGGGGGTTTCCTATAGCGTTGGGCCCCAGGCCGCGTGGACACAAATTGTATGTTGGTGATGAGCGGACACCAGAAGGCAGCTATGTCCTCGATTTAAAGTATGAAGAAAGCAACTTTTACAAGGCGATTCATATTTCCTATCCTAATGAGCAAGACATCAAGCGAGCTGCAGAAACCGGGGTTAATCCAGGAGGTTCGATCATGATTCATGGAACTCCTAATAAAGCTACGTTACCACCCGACTTAATTCAGAAATTTAACTGGACAAATGGCTGTATTGCTTTGACTAATGAGGATATGGATGAAATCTGGTTGGCAATAGAGCCAGGGACACCCATTGATATCCTGCCCTAACTGCAGATTAGAAGACTATGAAAAAATTTAGCTTGGTTAGCATCGTGCTATTCGGGTTTTATGGTTTCTCCTGCCTAGCTCAAAATCATTACAGCTTAGTATCTGAAGAAAATGTTGACGTAGTCGGCACGAACAGCAGTGTGCTTGTATCTAGAGAAGATACGTTAATTGATATCGCTGTAAGATACCAATTGGGATATAACATGATCAGATCAGCCAATCCACATGTAGATGCATGGCTGCCAGCTAATGGTGATAGTGTTTTATTGCCATTCAGTGTTATTTTACCGAGTGCTCCGCGTGAAGGTATTGTGATCAATACGCCGGAAATGCGTCTTTATTTCTATAGTAAGAATAAACAAAATAAAAAAGCCTCGGTGACGGTTTATCCCATCAGCATCGGTAGGCGAGACTGGGCAACACCACTCACAGAAACGCGTGTGACCAGTCGAGTTGCAAATCCATCTTGGTATCCACCCGAAAGTATACGTGCTGAACATGCAGCCCGTGGAGATTTGTTGTCCAAAGTAGTTCCAGCCGGATCTGACAATCCATTAGGGAGCTACTTACTTGCATTGGATATTCCCGGTTACTTTATTCACGGTACTAACAAACGCTTTGGTATCGGTATGCAAGTCACGCACGGTTGCATTCGCATGTATCCTGAGCATATTGAAGAACTCTATAACCATGCAGTAAATAGCACTCCAGTAGTAATTATCAATCAGCCATTTAAAGTCGGCTGGCTGGATGAACAACTGTATTTGGAAGTACACCATCCCTTGGAGCTTGATGGGCATACACAGGTGACTAACCACCCGGATATTATCGATACGCTGTCTTCAATAATTCAAAAACAACCAGAAGTGATAATTGATTGGACGAAAGTTGATAGCGTTATAAACAATGCTACTGGAGTACCTGTGATTGTGGGCAGCCAACCGCACTCACTATCTGACTTTGATTTCTATAAAAAGACTATCAGAAAATAGTAAAACCCGGTCATAAATCGTCATCTGACCGGGTTTTAGTGAGCTAAAAACTATTTTTCCATCGCTTTTTTAAAGGCCCTGTCAATTTTCTCATTAGCCTCATATGCTGAGGTTTGTGCAGCATTGGCAGTACTTTGAGCCTTGGCCGCAGCTTCACTTGCTGCGGTTGCGGAACGTTGAGCACTGGCGGCAGCTTGATTTGCTGTGGCAGCGGAACGTTGAGCCTCCTCAGCTATTGCTCTGACTTCATCTACCTGCGAATTGCTAGCGCAACCTGTAGCCACCACCAAAACTAATACAGGTAATATTTTTATTAAGAATTTCATAGAACACTCCTTGATGAGGAAAAATAAGCGAAACAAACTCACACTTAAAAACATCTTGGTTTAGTATGGATCCGCTGTTAGTTATTTGCAAATATTGCTATCTGAAAGTTTGATTCAGGTTAATTTTAAAATGAAGAGAATGAGGTTATTGTTTTTTTAACTTATTCGTAACCCTACAGATAGCGCTCTGAAACGGGCGGCATAATACTGGTCTGCTCCATCTAAAACGGACACTTCCCTCAGCGACATTTAGTTTTTCATATTGCTCAGGACTGAGATAACCGAGAGTACTGTGCCTGAAGGTGGGGCCACTCTGTATCGCCCTTTCATGATGATGGTTCGGAAGGTCCACCTATAAACCTCACCCAACAAAAAAGGCCAACCCTCTCAGATTGACCTTCTTGATATAGATGGTGGGCCTTCCCAGACTTGAACTGGGGACCTGCCGATTATGAGTACTGCGCACTGTTGGCTTTGGGTGCCGTAAGCGGAAGAAGTGTAAGGGCTTTTTGAGGTGGCCGGAGTGTGCTGACCGCTAACCGAACCATGACCGAACTTGCTGAAGTCAGAAGTGCGTTTCAAACGGCTATTCGGTTATGAGCTGCATGGGAAGCTGTATGTAGAAAAGCGAACTTGGTGGGTCGTGGGGAATTATTTCATTTATCTGCTTTGTGCCAATAACGGCCACTATACGCCCCGCATCAGCGGCAGAAGGCACGCGTACCCCTGCTAAAGATTCTTGTCAGTCACCGCTCCTTCTGAGGCTGAGCTCACCAGCTTGGCGTATTTAGCCAGCACGCCGCGTGTTTCTGTGGCGGGTGCCTGCCAGTTGGCTTTACGCTGTGCCAGCTCTGCTTCGCTGAGATCCACATCAATGATATTGTTTTCCGCATTGATGGTGATTTTGTCACCATCTTCTAGCAGGGCGATTGGGCCACCCACGGAGGCTTCCGGTGTAATGTGGCCGATTACAAAACCATGGCTGCCACCAGAGAAACGGCCGTCGGTAATCAGAGCAACATCATTACCCAAGCCTTTGCCCATAATAGCGGCAGTTGGGCTGAGCATTTCGCGCATACCCGGGCCTCCTTTCGGGCCTTCGTAGCGAATTACCAATACGTCTCCTGCAACTACGGTACCGTTCATAATGGCTTCCATCGCAGCTTCTTCGCTGTTGTAACAACGTGCGGAGCCTGAGAATTTCAGACCCTCTTTACCGGAAATCTTCGCTACTGAGCCAGTGGGCGCCAGGTTGCCATAGAGAATGCGAAGGTGGCTGTCCGCTTTAACCGGGTTGTTGAAATTACGGATAATGTCCTGTCCTTCAGGGTAAGGCGCAACATCCGCCAGGTTTTCCGCCAGAGTCTTACCAGTTACTGTCATACAGTCACCATGTAATAAGCCACGGTCGAGCAACATTTTTATCAGTGGCTGGATGCCGCCGATTTCAATCAGTTCGGACATCAGGTACTTGCCGGACGGTTTTACATCTGCCAGAACAGGGACGTTCTTGCCGATGCGTGTAAAGTCATCCAAGTTCAACTCGACATTGGCCGCATGAGCCATGGCCAGCATGTGCAACACCGCGTTGGTTGAACCCCCCAGGGCAATAATCACGGAGATCGCATTTTCAAAGGCTTCCTTGGTCAGGATGTCAGAGGGTTTGATATCCTTCTCGATCAGGTTCATGACTGCTGCACCAGCACGGCGAGCGTCTTCTGCCTTGTGGTCAGATACCGCATCCTGAGCAGAGCTGTTGGGCAGGCTGAGGCCCAGCGCTTCAATCGCAGAGGCCATCGTGTTAGCCGTATACATACCGCCGCAGGAACCCGGCCCCGGAATTGAGGTCTTTTCCACGTCCAGCAGTTCGATGTCAGAGACGGTGCCTTTGGCATGTCCACCAACCGCTTCAAAGACAGATACGATGTCGCGGCGTTCTTTACCCGGGCGTATGGTGCCGCCGTAAACAAAAACGGAGGGGCGGTTCAGGCGGGCCATGGCGATGACGCAGCCAGGCATGTTTTTGTCGCAACCACCGATGGTCACAATACCGTCAAACCCTTCCCCTCCGGTGACGGTTTCAATGGAGTCAGCGATTACTTCGCGGGAAACCAGTGAATAGCGCATGCCGGGGGTGCCCATGGAAATGCCATCGGAAACAGTAATGGTGTTAAAAATAACGCCTTTGCCGCCGGCTTCATTAATTCCCGCTTCGGCGTGTTCGGCCAGTTTGTTGATATGCATGTTACAGGGCGTGACCATGCTCCAGGTAGATGCAACGCCCACTTGGGGTTTGTTGAAGTCATCATCTTTGAAACCCACAGCACGCAGCATGGCTCGGCTGGGTGCCTGTTCGACACCGTCAACAACGACGGAGGAATATTTGCGTCCTTTTTTGTCTGCCATCTTGCTAAACCCTACTGGTTGAAATGCCCGTTTTCGTTGACAGAAAAGCGGGATACGAAAGCGAAAGATTTCTCGCACTGATATCTTCGAAGTTTTGTTTGGCCTTGACGAAGAAGCAAAGAAAATGGCCCACAAGATTTTTTATCTACCCTATCATAATTATTTTGGTGAGGCGCGCCCTGTAGTGGCATAGTTAGTTTGGGTACTGACAAGTTAACTTGAAGGCTTGGGCTGGGACTACACAATTAACCCTAAAACGCCAGAAATCTGTTAGTTATCCACCACCTTTGTAGCGGGTTATCAGTATAAAGCACAGTAAAAAACCACTTCTCCAAGAAAAATAAGTTAACTTGTCAGTACCCATAATATTCATCCCCATAGGGTAGGTTCATCGAATCTGCATATTCAAACGAAATATTATTTACATGATGTCTTTCAGTTGATTGCTTTGCCTTTACAAGCATTTCATGTGTCACATCAGTGGCTGTCACATGAGCTACATATTTTGCAATATTCAATGCGGTGTGACCACCTCCAGTGGCAATATCTAGAGCTTGCCATTCTGGATTTGGTTGAATTAGATTAATCATTCGAGATAACGTGAAATCACCTGACTGGATTGGACAATTGACATAGGCCTCAGCTATCAGCCCAAACTGGGCTTGGGCTTTCGATATGTAATTCATAAAGTTTGATCTGCTCCACCTAAAATGGACACTTTCCTAAGCGACATTTAGTTTTTCTAATTGCTCAGGGCTGAGATAGCCAAGAGTACTGTGCCTTCTCTTTCGGTTGTAATCAACTTCCATGTATTCGAAGACAGCCTGGCGCATCTGAGAACGGTTCATTAAGGACTCATATTGAATAGCCTCCACCTTGAGTGAATGGAAAAAGCTTTCCACACAGGCATTGACGCTCCTATGTCGATAATCTTCCGGTAAGCATTTGAGCAATACTGACTGCCTCGGTCGCTGTGAACGATCACACCTTTGGGGAAACCTCTGCGCCATAGCGCCATGCCCAGCGCATCACAGACTAAATTAGCTGTCATACGAGTACCCATTGACCAACCAATAACAGCACGCGAGTGAAGGTCAATCATCACTGCCAGATAAAGCCATCCTTCACTCGTGTAAAGATAAGTAATATCACCCGCCCACTTTTGGTTGGGCTTGCCGGCATCAAAGTTCTGACCAAGTAAATTGGGTGCCACAGGCAATCGGTGATTACTGTCAGTGGTAACCTTAAACTTACGAGCGGCTTTAGCCACAAGGTTCTGGCGCTTTATGCTTCGACCAATCGTTTTAATATTGTATTGATTGCCTTGCTCTTCAAGTTCCACCTGAATACGGCGAGTACCGTCTCGTTGCTTGCTACTGTCAAAAGCTGATTTAATCTTTGCGTCTATAGCCTGCCGGGTCAACTGCCGCACAGAGTGGATTCCGGCAGCGTTTCGCCCATGCGTAATACCCACTTCGCGACACTCCGAACACCGCAATCATTCGCACAAGACGAAATTGATCACGGTGTTCCTGAATGAATTTGTACCGTGTCACTTTTGGTTTTTCGCGAAGTAGGTGGCCGCCTTTTTTTAAGATTTCAAGCTCCTCAGCCTGATCAGCGAGCTGGCGTCTGAGTCCGGCATTTTCTGTTGCCAGCCCAGATTTAATTGTATGTAGGCTCAATTTACCAAAAAAAATTATACGAAAGGGGGCAGGTATTGTTGTCACCAAATTAACTTGGCGAAATTGCTAGAGTCGACCGCTATACAGCTATCCATCCACCTATTTGGGAAGTTATGTTCAATTATGACGTAAATCGCGCAGCAGGGGTTTGCCTTGCGCAGTGCGAGGAATAACTTCCACGATATTAATCCTGCGTGGTGCCTTCAGTCCAAGGTGATCGCGTGCGTAACGCATAAGTTTAGACTCGCTGATAACTGCATCGGACTGAAGCACGACGGCGGCGACGGGTACTTGCCCATGTACTGCCGACGAAACTGGGTAGGCTACAGCTTCAGATATCGCCGGGTGGGCGGTCAGGGTATCTTCGATCGGGCCTGGAAAAATATTGATACCATTCATAATCATCATGTCATCTGTCCGAGAATGAAAGACTAGTGGCCCGCGTTCAGGCCATGACAACAAGTCTCCTGTACTGACCCAGTCGGGGGTATCCGCTGTGCCCTGTCCCGGTACGCCACACTTGCGCAGCCAAAGCTCCCCAGCCTCCCCTCGAGGCACAAGCTCTCCATCGGGTCCCCGTAACTGTACCTCTACGCCGGGCAATGGATAGCCCACACCTTCGGGCCAGTTTGAATGCTCATCAGGCTTGGCTATAGACACGCCGCCGACCTCACTGGTTGCAAAAGAAACATACAGATCAGGAGAAAGCCTCTTCATCACCTCAGTTCTCAATGGCCCCGGAACCCGAGATCCACCTGTCTGGATCCGCACCCCTGCAGGCAAACGATGGGCTAGATTGAGTGGCACGGCAAGTAGTGAGGCAAGACGATAGGTGCCTGCGTGTATTTCGGTTACTTTCGCCATGGCACAAAAAGGGCTAAGCGTTTCGGCTGTAATGGGTTGCAGAATCGCTGCAGATCGTCCGGCAAGCAGGGTGAGGACACGATGTAATCGGCTAGAGTCATATTCAGTGGAGCTAGTTCGTAAAGTACAGCCTTTACCCGGATCATTCGCAATCGTGCCTATCATCCTCTGCATCAGCGCGGTGGTCATACCAAAGGTCTTGGGTACCCCGGTTGTACCCGACGTTGACAGAAAATAGACAGTCTCGTTGGCGTGCAGCACCTGGTTCATCAGCCGATCGCTGGAGGTATTTGAGGGAAGAGCATCCAGAGGCGGGTACAGCCTCCGTAGACCAGCTCTTCCGCCACGGTTGAGTGGCAGGTCGGGCGGCGCGATAATTTGTGTCACTTCAAGTTGATCAAGAATGCGATCGCGGTCTTCAGGAATGACAAAAGAACCGATACCGATATTTGGTGTGCCTAGACAAACAAGTGCCACACTGACTAGGATATTTGTTACCTCGTCGGGTATGGTGACAGCGGTCATGGAGTCGGGGTCAAAATCGTGCGCCATCAACCAGTCTACGATTGCCTGAATACGTTCAGGCAGGGCTCCATATGTGATCTGAAAATCTGGGGTGATAATAGCAGCCCGGCCAGCCTCTCGTGCCGCATGCTCGAGCAGTACTGGGAAGGGAGAAAAATTCTCAAGTCTGGACATGGGTAGCCTTCCATTCGTCCCCGAGGCTCAAATCACCATGCAGTAGGGAATTGAATTTAGCATTGAATCGGCCCTGCCGTAATAGTGTGTAGGGAATATTATGGTTCTCCATATCAGGTAATGCCAAGACGCGCCCACCCGACAGGGAAAGCAATCGATGTGCATGTTTTTGATCCAACTTATTAGATGCACCATGAAGATGCAGGAATTCTGTTCCAAAACTCTTCCGATTGTTGTTTACAGTAGGCTGATTCGCGGTAAGTTCCGTTAAGAGCGGCATCAGATCATCAGATAAACCGCCACCGAAGGTGACACACCGCCGGATATCGAAATGGAGCGCTGCAAAAACTGCCGGCGCCCCACCCGCACTAACTCCTGCACAGGTAACATCAGTAGCGGCCACACGGCTAAGCTCAGTCCCGACCAGCGTCAGCAGCTCGGCAAGATCTGCTGCTTCCGAGCCTGGCCTCAGATAGTGGCATCCGGGAATACGCGTCACCTTGAGAACATCCCATTCGTCGGCGGGCAGCGCCTGGAGAAGAAAAGGCAAAGGTAAACCCACCCTATCGGCCATGCCGCAAAAAGCGACAAGAACAGGTTTTTGGTTGGTACTAGGCAAGCTAAATCGATAACCAATTGCTCGAATTAGGGGCAGCAATGGTGTGGTCACACTTTTCCATTTGCGAGACGGTGCACGATACCATGTCATGCGCTTACAAATTTCCGTCGCAACATAAGGTTGTGGCGCCCCCGCCATTGTGGGCGATAGCCGGCGTAATTTTTGCAGCCATTTCAGAGTTTTCAAGGGCAGCTCTCCAGCCCACGCCTGCGCCACTAGGCCACTAAACTCCAGCGGCGTCATAATTCTTTCAAGGTCGATATGTAATCGGTTGAACTGGTTCTGGGTCTTCAACCCCGCTGCTGCGGATAGGTAATCGAGCGTCATTATTTGGGCCAGGCCGAGATCCAAGTGCTCACATCGCACAGTGTTTCGAAATGTTCGAGCTGCTCAGGTGTCAGTTCCGCGCCCGTCGCAAGTTCAACTGAAATACAAAATTCCATCCAGGCTAGGCTGTCGAAATTCAGATCGGTCAGCTTAATGTCTTTTCCACCTTGCTGGACAGCCTCTATCAGCGAGTCATTGGGCGGAAAGTTGGCTTTGGCGGCAGTAATTGCTTCAATTAGTACTGAGGACAATAGCTGTTGGCTTTTCAGATCCATTTAGGCCACGCTAAACTTGGCTGCTTGCCAGTAATCGACCATGGCGTCGAAAATCTCTTTCCCTGCTGGAGTCGGAGATAGCTTTTTTTCTAGGAGCTCTAGGGCGGCTAGTGCAGCTTCAGCACTGGTAGTAGCGGAGTGATTCAGGGCAGGTAAAAGCTCCGGTGGGATGTTGTCGCTTGCCCGCATTCGAGTCATTGCAAGGTGAACCCGAGTTGCTACAAAAGCGGCATGAAAGATACCGTCAATGGGGCGCAAGTCAGCACGGAGTGGAGATGTATAGCGCTCAGTAGGGTCATTCTCACTTAAGGCGCCACCCAAGACTAGGCCGAACAGTAGCTGATGACTTGCTTCATGAATGAGTAAATCGGCAGTTTCGATAATCCCGCGTTGGCACCGTGCATTTAATAACGTAGCTCTCCACAGGAAGAAGGTCGATGCGCCATTAAAGCCCTGGCTCCGATCAGATCCTTCCGGTACAGCAAGTAAAATCAACCCCATAAGCACTTTCATCTCTGCAGCTAAATCTGGGTCCGAATTACTTATCAGGGCGAAAGCGGCCTCAACTTCAGATGAGCAAACCTCGAACTCCGGCACGCTCGGAGCCTGAGGCTGGAACCTCCGGGTTGAATCAGTATCAAACAGAGCCTGCGCGACGGCCTGGTGAGCGTCAGACAAAGCGGGGGCTGCCAAAGCAATGATATTTTTTGATGATGGGGTTGTAATGATGGCGATCAGCTCATCAAAATCTTGGCGTGCCAAATCAAGCTCCGCACGGCTCGCGTGCTGAACGGCCATGGCATAGAAACCAAACACCCAAGGCAAAACTGGCCCGGCTTTAAGATCGGCCAATGCCTGCGGCATTACAAGGGATCTATTCCAGTCATCCGAGGCCAGAAATCCGGCCATATAGTCCAGAGATACTGCTAGCCGTTCGCGAAGTCGCTGGTCTATATCAGCCGCCCGAGCAGCAGACGGATCACAAAGCGCTCTCAACGTCATCGGAAAAATAATTTCACGTGGCAGATCACTCGCGACACACGTCGCGAGGTACACACTAACTTTTGGCTCAGGCGGGCTCTACTGGGCCGCCGATCTTGGCTCCCACCTGAGATGCCAAAGATGGATCTTTGAAGTCGAATTCACCCTCAATCGTCTCAAAGCCGAGAAGCCGTGTAGAATCGAGTGAGTCAATCGACGGAACTGGGGGCACAAAACCAGCCTCTACTTGGCCGACCTTCGCACCGAGTCGGGATGCTAGGGCAGGAGTGGCCATGTTGACCTCGCCTACTACCTCTGAAAATCCAAAAAGTCGGCTCATATCGAGTAGTTGGTTATTTTTATCCATTTTACAATACCTCTGTAAATCTAATTTTCTTTCAACGATAGCGGGGAGCATGCATGGGCTGTGAACTAAAATCCCGACTTCTGCAAGAATCTCTCGCATGTAACTGCTTGTCAAGCGAACTATGTTGTATCCAGATGTTGGCTGCTTGCAGAAAGGAATTGGCAGACTCAGCGCTTCTCGCGACCAAGAGATTAAGCACTTATGAGTTGCCACCAGCTGACCGAACAGGAGCGATACCAAATTTACGCCCTGTTGACAGCGGGATAACTGACGGAAAAACATAAAGGGGAACAAGCAATTGACGCACCTGTCGACACGACGCCAAACGACAGGCACAAAAAAAGTCACCCGCTCTGCCCATAGAGTCGGACGCTCAGCTTATAGTAAGCCTATGAATTATAAGGAAAATGGTGGGCCTTCCCAGACTTGAACTGGGGACCTGCCGATTATGAGTCGGATGCTCTAACCAACTGAGCTAAAGGCCCTTAACTTGTCTTTTTGCCATGTTCTGGCATCAACCCAAGTTTGCACTTGGGTGTTACGGAAAAATTACTCGTCCAAGAAGCTGCGCAGGTGATCCGAGCGAGTTGGGTGACGCAGTTTGCGCAGTGCTTTGGCTTCGATTTGACGAATCCGCTCACGTGTCACATCAAATTGCTTGCCCACTTCTTCCAGTGTGTGGTCGGTGTTCATATCGATGCCGAAGCGCATGCGTAGCACTTTGGCTTCTCGTACAGTGAGTCCGTTTAGTACGTCACGAGTAGCTTCTGTGAGGCTCTCGCCTGTCGCAGAGTCTATAGGCGACAGAACATTGCCGTCCTTGATAAAGTCGCCCAGATGTGAATCTTCATCGTCTCCAATGGGCGTTTCCATTGAGATTGGTTCTTTGGCAATTTTCAGTACTTTGCGAATTTTGTCTTCCGGCATTTCCATGCGTTCGCCCAGTTCTTCCGGCGTAGGTTCACGACCCATTTCCTGAAGCATTTGGCGAGAGATGCGGTTGAGCTTGTTGATGGTCTCAATCATGTGCACCGGTATACGAATGGTGCGGGCCTGGTCCGCGATGGAGCGGGTGATAGCCTGTCGGATCCACCAGGTGGCGTAGGTAGAGAATTTATAGCCACGGCGGTATTCAAATTTGTCGACGGCTTTCATTAAGCCGATGTTGCCTTCCTGAATAAGATCGAGGAATTGCAGGCCGCGATTGGTGTATTTTTTTGCGATTGAAATGACTAGGCGCAGGTTGGCTTCGACCATTTCCTTTTTAGCGCGGCGAGCCTTGGCTTCACCAATGGACATGCGGCGATTGATGTCCTTGACCTGGCTGGTTGTCAGTCTGGATTTAATTTCCACTTTTTGCAGGCGACGTTGTGAGCGCTGAATTTCTGGTTCAAGTGTCTTCAGCCGGTCAACGTAAGGCTCTTTGCTTTTCAGTAGACCCGCCACCCAGCTTTCATCGGTTTCATTACCTGGGAAAGTGCGGATGAAATCAGCTCGGGGCATTTTTGCCTGACGGATACAGAGAGACATAATGCTGCGTTCTGCGCCACGAACGACGGCGAGTGCATCACGCACATTCTGAACCATAGGGTCAAATTGCTTGGGTGCAAGCTTTAGATATTTGAAGTGTTCGCTAAGTGCAAACATGTGTTCCTGGGTGGTTTTGTGTTCTAGGCCATGCTTGTCGAATGCTTTTTTTGCTTTGGTGTTCAATAGGCGCAGAGTGTCAAAGCGCTCCTTGGCTTCAATAGGGTCGAGGCCAGTATCTGGCTGATCATCGTCATCGTCATCGTCATCCGTACCTTCTTCTTTCTTTGCTGCTTCGGCTTGAGCAAGAGCTGAAGGTACGTTCTCCATCGGATTTAAATAGCCAATCAAAACGTCGGCGAGCTTGCGTTCTTCAGTTTCTATTAAGGCGTACTCAGAAAGAATGTAATCGACGGCCGAGGGCCATTCAGCCATGGCTGCCAACAACTCACGGATACCTTCTTCAATACGTTTGGCAATTGCGATTTCGCCTTCACGAGTGAGTAGCTCCACAGAACCCATTTCACGCATGTACATCCGAACTGGATCGGTAGTGCGGTGCTTTTCAGTTTCTACAGCAGCAAGTGCGGCGGCGGCTTCAGCTGCTGCAATTTCGTCGGTGGTGGACTCGCCGCCGGTAATGAGAAGTTGATCGGCATCGGGTGCTGACTCATAGACATTAATACCGATGTCGTTAATCATTTGAATGATATCTTCAACCTGATCCGGATCGGAAATATCTTCCGGCAGGTGGTCATTCACCTCGGTATAGGTCAGGTATCCCTGTTCTCTGCCGCGGGCGATTAATTCTTTAATACGTGATTGTTGCTGTGCCTTACCGCTCATATACGATCTGCTGTCACTGTGAATAGGGGGCGAAATAAAACGCCGGATTATACTGGAATAAACAGGTTTTGTCTTACCTAGTTTGATGAAAAAGCGGTAAATCAGTAGCGGAACGTTACTACTACCGAGGCTTCCCAAGTATTTGATTGAAAAGAGCTTTTGTTTCTTCGGTGCGTTGGTCTTGTGATAGGTTCAACCAAGCGGTATTAATATTTTTTAAGTCGTGATCATCGAGGGACTCTTTACCGGCCAAATGTTGAAGAAGTTCCAGTGGAGCCAACTTGCCTGTTGAGTGCCGTGAAAGTTGGTTCAGGATGTCCTGAAACTCTTTTTCGTTATCTCGATTACTATTGGGTGTGGGGTGCAACAAATCGGTGGCTGCTATTTCTGTCAGTCGTTCGGCCTGACTCACATCATGGATGCCACGCCAGTATCCAAGAATATGATTGAGGGTGTAGCTAGGATTTTTCTGGATGACCTGCACTAATGGTACGAGTATATCGATGCCTTCCATATCCAAATGGCTAACGGAGTCCACGTCTGTAATGAGGTTGACTAATTCTGGATGATTGGCGAGGAGGGCGATTAGAGTATACGTTGGGGGCATTTTTACCCGTTTTTCTCGGCGAGTAAGCGCTTCTCGCTGGAGTGGCATGCTGGGGTCATGTGGATGATGGTGTGTGTTGCCAGTCGTTGTGTCCGTCTCATCATAGTAGTCGGGGTAATCGCCAGCGTCCTCTGGGATAGGAGGTTCCTGGCTGTACTCGGGCGTTGCCGGCTCTATGGGCTCGATTAATCCGGAAAGGGTTTCCGTATCTAGGCCCGTTCTCTGGGATAGGGTTTTCAGCATCAGTGCTTTGAATACACCCTGAGGCATACGGTTGATCATGGGTGCCGCCAGTTTGCTTAATCTGGCGCGATCATTGAGAGATTCTGTATCCAGCCCCTCTGATACGGCATCAAATAAAAAGTCTGAGATGGGCGTGGCGGATTGAATTAACTGTAGAAATTTTTCGCAGCCAACGTCTCGTACTAGCGTATCCGGATCTTCACCATCGGGTAGGAACAGAAATTTTGCTGAGCGACCATCGAACATGACAGGCAAGCTTGTCTCTAGAGCACGGCGTGCCGCCTTACGGCCGGCGTCATCACCATCGAAGCAGTACACGACCTCTGAGGTGTAACGGAATAGTTTGTCCAAATGCTCGGGTGTGGCGGCCGTCCCCAATGTGGCGACGGCATTGTATATGCCATGCTGGGCTAGTGCTGCGACATCCATGTAGCCTTCAACGACCAGTAGGTTGGGAATATCCTTGAGTTTTTGGTTCGCTTCAAACAGGCCATAAAGTTCTCGACCTTTATGAAAGAGAGGCGTTTCGGGTGAATTCAGGTATTTGGGCTTGTCGTCGCCAAGTACGCGCCCACCAAAACCGATTGTGCGGCCACGAACATCCCGGATAGGGAACATAATTCGGTGACGAAATCGATCGTAGCGTTTATTTTCTTCTGCTCGTTCGATCATCAGGCCTGATTCATTGAGCAGCCTGACATTTTCATCTGTTGTGCCCAAATTTTGGAGTAGATTATCCCACCCTGGGGGCGCAAAGCCGATGCCAAAATTGCGGGCTGTTTCGCCGCTCAGTGCGCGAGATTTAAGATAATCAACCGCTTCATATGAGGCGGGGTGATTACGCAGGCAGCTACGATAAAAACGGTCAGCCTTGTCCATGATCTCGTAGAGTGCTTTGCGCCGCTGGCTTGCGGCATCATCATGATTGGCTTCCCTTGGAACCTCCAACCCTACATGCTTGGCAAGGTTTTCAACCGCTTCTGGAAACGACATTCGGTCAAAGTCGATAACAAACCCAATGGCATTACCGCCGGCGCCACAGCCGAAGCAGTAGTAGAATTGTTTGTCTTGGCTGACGGTAAAGGAGGGGGTTTTTTCGTCGTGAAAAGGGCAGCAAGCAGAGTGGTTTTTACCTGACTTACGCAGGTCGAGACGACTTCCTACCACATCGACAATATCGATCCGGTCAAGGACATCGTCAATAAATGTTTGGGGGATTCTGCCGGCCATGGTTTTGCTGTCAGGTTTACTGTCAGGTTTGCTGGCAGTGTTCAGTTAGCAGCCAAGTGTTTAATGGCCGATTAGGACAATCTCGACAGCTTAATACTAACGAGGTGTCAGTATCCAGTCGATTGGCTAAATATCGGGCTTAGCCCCGTTGCCATTAGTCTAGCTTTCCTTTGATCATACCGCTGACGGCGCCTACATCGGCACGGCCTTGAATTTTTGGCTTAAGAATTCCCATTACTTTGCCCATGTCACGCATGGATTCTGCACCGCTGGCGGCAATAGCTTCATCAATCATTACGGCCAATTCTTCATCACTGAGTGGTTCGGGTAAAAATTCCTGAATCACTTCGATTTCAGCTTGCTCTACATCAGCCAGTTCCTGGCGGCCAGCATTTTCGTATTGGTTGATAGAGTCGCGGCGCTGTTTGACCATTTTATCCAATACAGCAAGCAGTCGGGCATCATCAACATCAATGCGTTCATCTACTTCGATTCGTTTGACCTCGGATAGAATGAGGCGGATAGCGCCCAAGCGTTCCTTGGCTCTGGCACGCATGGCATCTTTCATGGCGCTGGTAATTTGTTTTTTTAGGGATTCACTCATGACTTTTTTCCTCAAACGCAAAAAGCGCCGACAGTGCGGCGCTTCAAGGATAGACGGTACAGCCTAATAAATCAGTACAGATTTAGTAAAGACGTACAAACTTTTTGGTTTCGCGAGACTGCTTCTTGGCGTGACGCTTAACAGCTGCTGCAGCTTTACGCTTGCGTTCCCAAGTGGGTTTCTCATAGAACTCACGACGACGAACTTCTGCGAGTACACCGGCTTTTTCACAAGAACGTTTGAAACGACGCAGAGCCACGTCAAAAGGCTCGTTTTCTTTAAGGCGAACGAAAGGCATGTAACCTCTATCCTATTATATTAAGTTTTTGTTTCGGTACCGGGTTAAACCAGTACAGCTTCAAGGGCGCGTATTCTATACATATATACCGGTAGAAGCAAAACTTTTGTCTGCTGTCGTTGGGGCCGCTAACGGCATGAATTTGGGGTGTTTTTGGCGTATGATTTCTGCTTTCTACAAATGAACCTATGGCAGCTTATAAATGAGCTTAAGATAATGCGTGTACTGGGGATAGAAACCTCCTGTGACGAGACGGGCGTTGCTGTTTACGACAGTGAGCAAGGTCTACTAGCGCATACGCTATACAGCCAGATAGCGGTGCACGCAGAGTATGGTGGTGTTGTGCCGGAGCTGGCATCCAGAGACCATGTACGCAAACTGTTACCCCTGATCCGCGAGGTGATGGCGGCGTCCGCTACAGCACCAACAGATATTCAAGGAATAGCCTATACGGCAGGCCCCGGCCTTATAGGTGCGCTAATGGTAGGCGCGAGCATGGGGCGATCTCTGGCGTATGCTTGGCAAGTGCCCGCTGTGGGGGTCCATCATATGGAAGGCCATCTATTGGCGCCCATGCTGGAAGAGAACCCGCCAGCATTTCCCTTTGTGGCTCTTTTGGTTTCTGGCGGCCACACCCAGTTGGTTGAGGTGAAGGGAATTGGTCAGTACCAAATTTTGGGCGAGTCTCTGGATGATGCAGCAGGTGAGGCTTTTGACAAAGCGGCCAAAATGCTCGATCTGGATTACCCGGGTGGCCCAGAAATTGCCCGATTGGCCAAGCAAGGCGATGCCAGTCGATTTCGGTTTCCGCGACCAATGACAAATCGGCCCGGTCTCGATTTCAGTTTTTCTGGTCTGAAAACTTTTACTCTCAATACCATTGCCGCGCACCGCGGTGAGAATGTGCTGCCGGATGAACAGACCATGGCCGATATTGCCTGCGCCTTTCAGGAGGCGGTGGTGGATACGCTAGCTATTAAATGTCGTCGGGCACTTGAACAGACGGGTTTGAGAACACTGGTCATTGCTGGTGGTGTCTCTGCCAATACCCGATTGCGAGAGAAACTTTCAGAGAGTCTCATCAAATTGAAGGGTGACGTGTTCTATGCACGTCATGAATTTTGTACAGATAACGGCGCCATGATTGCCTATGCAGGCTGTCAGCGCCTGTTAGCCGGTCAGCAGGAAGCATTGGCCATTCGTGCGATACCCAGATGGCCAATGGACACACTGTCCTCTTTGGCGGACGTGTGAAGCAGACGTATAAACCTGACGTATAAATCAGGCCTATAAACGAGAGGTGTAGATAAGATGGATATAATTTATATCGGCGATCTGCGTATAGATACCATTATCGGCATTTATGACTGGGAACGTGAGGTGCGCCAAACCATCAGTCTTGATCTCGAAATGGGAACAGATATCCGCAAGGCAGCGGAGACAGACGATATTCAGTACGCGCTTGATTACAAAGCGGTGTCAAAACGATTAATCGAGTTTATTGAAGGCAGTGAATTTTTACTGGTTGAAACCATGGCCGAGCAAGTGGCAGATATTGTTCGTCAGGAATTCCATGTTCCCTGGTTGAAGCTGCGAATTGGCAAACCTGGTGCTGTTCGCGGTGCCCGGGATGTGGGCATTATTATTGAGCGGGGAAATATCGAACGCGGAGATATTGAACGGAGAGGCATTGAGTTGGGGGTAAGAACCTGATGGCGCAGGTTTTTCTCAGCCTTGGCAGTAATATCGAACACCAACGTTATATTACGGCTGCTCTGGATGCACTCGCTGACCAGTTTGGGCAGTTATTAATTTCGTCCGTTTATGAGAGTGTTTCCGTAGGGTTTGATGGGGACAACTTTTATAACCTAGTGGTGGGTATTGATACGGAGCTAAGTGTTGGTGAGCTATCTGCCTACCTTAAAGCCCTTGAGGACCAACATGGTCGTCGTCGGGATACCCCACGTTTTAGTGCGCGTACCTTGGATATCGATATTCTAACCTACGACAATGTGACGGGTAGCGTGGAGGGGGTGTTGCTGCCCCGTCAGGAAATCCTGGAAAATGCCTTTGTACTCTGGCCGTTGGCTGAATTGGCTCCCAATGAAAAACACCCGGTTATGGGGGTGAGCTATGCCGAACTGTGGCGGTCTTATGATCAAGCCAGCCAATCTCTGTGGCCCATAGGTTTTACCTGGAAAGGCACCGAGCTTTCCCTATTGCCTGATTGTAATCTGAGAGGCCTTTGAGTGTCCGAATCGAGACGGTTGTCGCGCTGCTTTAATATTGATGATCTTCGAAAGGTGGCGAAGGGTCGTCTGCCGGAATCATTGTTTGCCTATATCGATGGCGGTTCCGATGATGAGCAGACGTTAAGGCGGAATACAGCCACATTTGATCAGTACAATCTCCTACAGCGGGCACTGGTTGATGTGTCTCAAATAGATCTGTCTACCACCGTGTTGGGGAAAAAAATCGATTGGCCCGTGATCTGTGCGCCCACCGGTATGACCCGGATGTTTCACTATCAGGGTGAAAAGGCCGTAGCCAGAGAAGCGGCAAAGAGTGGCACGTTCTATTCGCTGTCTACCTTGTCCACCACCAGTATTGAAGATATTGGGGCCGAAACCGATGGACCCAAAATGTTTCAGGTCTATGTTCACAAAGACCGAGAATTAAGCCGTGAATTTGTACAGCGAGCCAAGGCGTCTAATTTTGATGCCCTGTGTCTTACTGTGGATTTGCCAGCACACGGGAATCGCGAACGAGATTTGCGAACTGGCATGACTCTTCCGCCGAAGTTAACCCTTAACAGTATTCTGGATGTGTTGGTTCACCCGGCCTGGGTTTATCGTTACCTCACGAATGGACCTATCGTGCTGGCAAATGTGGAACATAAAATTACCGAGGGTACCGGCGAAGTCTCTAACCTGTTGCAGTATGTGGCCAACCAGTTTGATCCGAGCGTGACGTGGAAAGATGCGGAATGGATGATGTCCGAATGGGGTGGGCCATTTGTGCTTAAAGGCATTATGTCCGTGGACGATGCAAAAAAAGCCGTTGAGATTGGCGCCTCTGCCATTGTGATTTCCAACCACGGCGGTCGTCAGCTCGATAGTTCACCGGCCCCCTTTGATGTGTTGCCGGATATTGTCGATGCCGTAGGTGGGCAGATTGAGATTATTCTCGACGGAGGAATTCGTCGGGGTACCCACGTATTGAAGGCAATAGCCTTGGGTGCGAATGCCTGCATGATTGGCCGACCCTACCTCTATGGCCTGGCCGCAGGTGGTCAGCCAGGTGTGGCCAGAGCGCTAAGCCTGCTGCGAACAGAGATCGAGTTGGATATGAAGCTGATGGGCTGTCGTAATCTGTCCGAGGTCACCTCTGCCTGCCTACGCAAACAATAGCGATGTTTCGGATAGTTTCCCCTTGTCACTACTTATACTTACCCCTTTTAACTACGCCCTTTAACTACTCCCTGTAGCTCTCGCTGTAGCTACAGGGAGATTATTCAGGAGGCGGTCATTCATAGGGCGATTATTCAGCGCAATTGATACAGAAGTGGGTGTACGGTACCGCTTCAAGTCGTTTCAAGGGGATGTCTTCACCGCAGTGGCTACAACGGGTGTAGTCACCCGATTCTATGCGTTCAAGAGCTTGGTTAATTTGAGTCAGCTCATTGCGCGATTCGTTACCAATAGCCTCAAGCACCTCATCGTTTTGCCGTTCCTGTGCCTGTTCAGACCAATCTGCAGAGTGTTCTGCCGTCATCCCTACTTTTACCCGTGAAATACGTTGCATCAGTACTTTCCGGCGTTCTTCTAGACTTTTTTTGATAGTGCTCAGTTCTGAGTTCATAGCATTCTCTAAAAAGGGTGGCAGGGCTTTAATGAAACCCAGCCAACAGTGAGTGCATTATTGGATATCAATTCGCCGTTGCTGTGGCGCGGCGTCGGTAACTTTGGGTGCAGATAATTTGAATATCCCATCCTCAAAGGACGCTTTCACATTTTTTTGAGGCCGGGCTATTTTCTCGGCTAACAGGTGTCCAAAAATCGTCAGTAAAGCGGTCAATATCAAAAAAACTACCTCTTGGTATTAACGTCATCACACGCCTCCATAGGGCGGGTGATGACAGTCAAAAAACAAACAACAGAAACGAATTGTTAGCCAATACACCTTTAAATATAGGCCTGATTTGTACTTTTTCAAGTGAGGCTGAGTCGTAATTGAGTTGAAGCGTTGATCAAGATCAATAGGAAGGGGGGTGAGGCTTGGTTGAACTGCACAATAGGAAAGAGTGGCAGTAAATTTTATGATTAACGGGTGAGTGAACTGCCGCCATCGACGGTGATGATCTGGCCGGTGGTATAGCTATCCTGGGTGGCAAGAAAAAGCGCTAATTGAGCAATGTCAGCTGGGCTACCCGTTCGCCCGAGAGGAACGCTATCGATGACGTTATGTTTGGTTGTCTCACTCATTTGATCATCTGTGTTTGGCCATAAAATAACGCCGGGCGCGATACCATTGACTCTTACCTCGGGGGCCAATTCTTTGGCCAATGACTTGGTCAACATGACATTCCCGGCCTTGGCAATGCAGTAAATACTGTAGTCTTTTAATGGGCTTTTGGCGTAAATATCGGCAATGTTGATAATGCTGCCTTGGCTTTCACTCAGTTGTTGGGCAACAGACTGGCAGAGGAAATAAGGCCCTTTCAGGTTGCTGCCAATCAAGTCATCCCATTGTTCTTCGTTAGCACTCGCCAGCTCGGTGGGGTAAAAGCTGGAGGCATTGTTGATCAATACATTCAGTTTGTTTCGCCACTGAAAAACGGCTTTAGCCATTGCTTTAACGGCGGACACATCGGTTAATTCTGCCTGAAAAGTGGCCGATGAA